>Ga0137308_100883_pt1 | contig 35367 bp, 28 predicted proteins | sample Inofrocosms_June_FD_97181 | JGI IMG/M metagenome (GOLD analysis project Ga0137308, IMG submission 97181) | Mouse cecal microbial communities from Vienna, Austria - N-Acetylneuraminic and N-Acetylglucosamine D2O microcosms_June | ecosystem: Host-associated > Mammals > Digestive system > Large...
GCGGAAATTCTCATGCTATACAATGGCACAATGTATTCGGCAGCCAGAAGCGAATATGTACGAAAGACGGACGGACTATATCATACAATGTCGCTTTATGAAACGTTGCCCCACTGTCAAAGAACGGGCAGAAATCACAGTTTGCGAGAATGTCATTGTAAAGGTAGGCGTTTTTTTGTATAATTAAAATATAGCAAAAGAATTTCATGTATTGGTTTCTGTTGCAAAAGAGATAACGAGGTGATATTTTGGATATAAAAGGGCAGGAACATCAACAAGATATAGAAAAAATAAAATTATTTAGATATATGGATGATGATTTTATGACAGTTTGTCTTGAAGATAACTATGAGGGAGTGGAATTGATACTTCAAATCATTTTACAGCGTTCGGATATAAAAGTTACATCAATTAGAACACAGGAAGTAATGAAAAATTTGAAGGGACGTTCTGCAATTCTGGATATTCGAGCGGTTGATAGTGCCACCAAAGAATATGATATAGAAATTCAAAGAAAAGACGCAGGGGCAGGCGCAAAGAGGGCAAGACATAACAGCAGTCTTTTGGATGCGCATATATTAAGGGCAGGGGAAGATACAGACATAATGCCTGACAGCTATGTTATTTTTATTACAGAAAATGACGTTATGGGAAAAAATAAAGCCGTATATCACATACAACGGTATGTGGAAATCGACGAGGAAAAAGAATTGTTTGATGACGGATCGCATATCGTATATGTGAATGGTAAATATAGGGGCAATGATGAAATCGGAAAGTTAATGCACGATTTTTCATGTACCAATCCAAACGATATGAATTATGAGGCGCTTGCGAAAAGGGCAAGATATTTCAAAGAAGACGAGAAAGGAGTTGCTGCTATGTGTAAAATCATGGAAGATATGAGAAATGAAGCTGAGTTAAAAGGTGTAAAAAAGACGGCCATGCGTATGATTAAAGCCGGAAAAATGCCGCTGGAAGATATAGCTGATTACACAGAATTACCCCTTGATATAATTAAGGAATTAAAAAAAACAGATAATGCAAATGGCATAATTAAGAAAAATTAAAAACCAGCATAAAGGCGCATGGAATAGTAAATTGTAACCCATGTGTCTTTTTTGTACCCAAAAAGGAGGAACATGAGCGACAATATTCAGGCCATTACCACGGGAGATGACCGACATTAAGGAGCTTACCCCTACGCTTGCCAATTCACTGATTGAGCGTATCGAAGTCCACAACAGAGATAAATCCAGCGGTCACAGCCATGTGAAGGTGGATATTTATTTTACGGCGGTGGGGATGATAGATATCCCCACGGAGAAAGAAATCCTTACCACGATGGAAGAAATACGGAACAACCCGCAGTATTTCAAATTTGTGGCTTAACAAACGGATACGGCGCAGCCCTTCAAAGGAAGCTGCACCGCATCCTACATAAAAGTATCCTTATCTGGCAACGGCAAACGGTGTTATGCTTTCAGGCGCATCAGTGGGTCCCCGGGCATAAGCTTACCGGAAGCCGATGCTTCTACAGACGCCAAATCATCAGAATTTGTAACAATTACCATAATGGTTGCAGGGTGTCCGGCCGCTTTGATTTTTTCCAAATCCATAGTCAGCAGCAGGTCGCCTTTCTTAACATTCTGGCCTTCTTTGATATGGCTCTTAAAGCCGTCGCCTTTCATTTCTACAGTGTCAATACCTACATGGAGGAGCAGTTCCACGCCGCCTGCTTCAATACCTACTGCGTGGAGCGTATCAGCAAGCTGGCTGACTGTGCCGTCCATAGGGGAGTAAACTTTGCCGGTTTCCGGATCAATGCCGCAGCATGCCCCGAGGACGCCTTGGGAAAATGTCGGGTCTGGAATTTCTTCCATAGGGACAAAAGTTCCCTGGGCTGCAGCGCCAAGCACATCCGGGAAAGGCGCGGGAACGGGAGCAGGCCTGGGTGCGTCTTTTTTCGCTGCCTTGTCGGTTTCCATAACTTCTGGAGGCACTGCAAAGAACCAGCACAGGGAAAAGGCGGTAATAAAAGTAGCGAGTGCAAGTACCACATACATAGCCAACTGGGATGGGGTATATATGTACAGCAGCATGCCCGGGACAGTGGTGATGCCGTTACCGGTGCCCTTCATCCCAAGCAGCATGGCAATCATGCCGGCCACGCCGTTGATGGAGCAGCTAAGAAGGAACGGCTTCATGCCGTAGCGCAGGATCACACCGAACAATGCCGGCTCGCCGATGCCCAGCAGGGCAGATACGGTAGCGCTGGGGCCGATGGCGCGGATTTCTTTTTTCCTGGCCTTGATGGAGATGGCAAGGCAGACGCCTGCGGAGGAAAAGCCGCACATGCACAAAATTGCATTGAAAGGGTTAAACCCAGTGCTTGCTAACAGGCTGATTTCCAGCATATTGAAAATATGGTGGACGCCTGTAAGGGTGATAATGGACCAGAAGAAGCCAACAATCAGCCCGCCGATGCCAAGCGGAAGCTCCAGCGCATATTCCACAATGACTAACAGGACGTTTTCCAGTGCGTGGAGGAGCGGCCCAATGACTAACAGCGAGAGGATCAGCATGACAAACAGCACCAGGAAAGGCGTAATCATAAAGTCAAAGACTGCAGGGACTGTTTTCCGCAGCTTCTTTTCCAGCTTGCTGCCAATTACGCCGGCAACAAAGGCCGGCAGGATGCTGCCCTGATAGCCTACGATGGGAATAAACCCAAAAAGCATAAGGGGCGTTACGCCGCTGGAAGGGTCTGCCACAGAGTAGGCGTTGGGCAGGGAGCCGTTTACCAGCATCAGGCCCAAAATCAGGCCAAGGACCGGGGAACCTCCAAATACCCGGAACGTGGACCAGCATACAATGGCTGGCAGGAATGCAAAAGTAGTGCCGGAAAGCACATCCACCAAAACCTGGAAGGTATTGGGGATATCGGCGTTGGACATGCCGAACAACGCTAGGAAGTTGTCGTTCAGCAATGCGCCTTTTAAGCCAAGGAACAGGCCAGTGGCTACCAAGGCGGGTATTACAGGGACAAAAACATCCCCAAAGGTACGGATGGCTTTCTGCAGTTGGTTTTTCCCATCCATTTTTGCTTCTTTTGCTTCGCTTGCAGTAGTTTCCGCAATGCCAAGCTGGGTGATCTGTTCGTAAACCCGGTTGACATGGCCGGTGCCGAAAATAATCTGGTACTGCCCAGCCGTGAAAAAGGTTCCTTTTACGGCGTCAATTTCGCCGACTTTTTCATCGTCTGCCAGGGAACGGTCTGCGACAATAAGGCGCAGGCGGGTGGCGCAATGGGCGGCGGATTTGATGTTCTCTGCTCCGCCGACGGCCTGAATGACTTCTTTTGCTATCTTAGCATAATCGTAACTCATAGGTTTCCTCCTTAATGATTCTTTCAGTACACCAGATAGAACATTACATAATGTACACGTGTTCATTGTGGAAGGAGAATAACATATCAATTGCCAGAAAGTCAATATACCAGAGAAAAAAAGTATAAAAAACAGCATATTATACAAAAAAGAACCTGCTAATTTGTTAAAAACAGAAAAAGAGGGACTGTGGATTGACAGGAGTATTTTTGAAACTTATAATAAACAAAATGAAATCGAGTTCATTATAATTTTATATTGTTTTAGCAGGAACTATTTTAAGGAGGTTATTATGGATCAGAAATTGATATTTTTGGATATTGACGGCACATTGACGGAACCGGGGAAAAATGTCCCTCCCCCGTCTGCGGCTGATGCGGTCCGCCGGGCCAGGGAAAAGGGGCACAAAGTAGTATTGTGTTCCGGGAGGAATTATGGTATGCTTTTTCCGGTGCTGCAGTTTGGCTTTGACGGGCTGATTGCCAGCGCCGGCGGTTATATTGAGTATGGCGGCCAGGTGGTTTATGACTGCCCGATGACCCCCAAGCAGCAGGCCGAGGTACTGGATGTTTTTAAAGAAAACGGCATTTACCGTACCATCGGGGGCAGGAACAGCAGCTATACGGACGAGGGCTTCAAGGAATTTCTGGCGGAAAATATACAGTCCGAAGGGAACAGTGAGCTGCTGCGTTGGCGGATCCAGATTGAAAATGAACTGGATATCCGCCCGATGTCCGAATATGATGGAGAGCCTATTTATGGCATGTCTTTCATGAGCCGCGGGGCAGAGCGCTTAAAGAAACCCATGGAGCTGCTGCAGGAGGAATTTGAGTTCTGCATACAGGATGAGGATACCTGCGGCATTGTCAATGGGGAGCTGTCCAGCAAGGCTTTTGATAAAGGGAGTGCAGTGAAAAGGCTGTGTGAGTTCCTGGGGATTTCCAGGGAAGATACCATTGCCTTTGGGGACAGCATGAATGATTTCCAGATGCTCCAGGCTGCGGGGATTGGCGTCTGCATGGCAAATGGCAGCCCGGCGCTTTTGGAAATTGCAGATATGGTATGCCCGTCGGTGGCAGAAGACGGCCTCTACAGCGCTTTTGAAACACTGAAATTGCTTTAGGAAGCAGATGGCAAAAAGGAACGGAGAAAAGAAAGATGGCAATAATCATTGATGGACAGCGCAGGGTGTTTACCTTACAGACCAAACATACGACTTATCAGATGAAAGCAGATGCCAAAGATGTCCTGCTCCATACATATTATGGGGAAAAAACGGATAGCAGTGACAAATCGCTTCTCATCTTCCGGGCAGACAGGGGCTTTTCAGGCAACCCATATGAAGTGGGGAAGCAAGACAGGACGTATTCTTTGGATTCCCTTCCGCAGGAGTACAGCAGCTTTGGGATGGGGGATTACAGGATCACTTCTTTGAGGGTGCAAAATAAAGACGGGAGCCAGGCGGCGGAACTGCGTTATGCCGGATACCGTGTGGAGGAAGGGAAATATGGAATCCCGGGCCTTCCGGCAGTGCACGCGGAACATGGGGAAGCAGAAACCCTGGTGATCCGGCTGGCAGATGCATATTCCGGCCTGGAAGCCGAGCTTTATTATGGGATACTGGAGGAAATGGACGTCATTACCAGGGCCGTAAAAATAATAAACCAGGGAACAGGCGGCGTAGTGCTGCAAAAAGCAGCCAGCATGAACCTTGATTGGGAGGATGGCGATTTCCAATGGATTTCATTTTATGGAAGGCACAGCATGGAAATGAATTTCCAAAGGGAAAACATCCATCACGGCATACAGGCGGTTGGGAGCGTCAGGGGGATCAGCAGCCACCAGTATAATCCCTTTGTAATTCTGTGTGAAAAGGGCGCGGATGAAACAATGGGGAGCTGCTATGGGTTTTCCTTTGTCTACAGCGGGGAATTCCTGATTGAAGCGGAGAAGGACCAGCTTGACAGGACAAGGCTGGTCTGCGGGATCCATCCAGATAATTTTTCATGGACCCTGCAAAGCGGCGATTCCCTTTGGCTCCCGGAAGTGATTATGACCCACAGCAGGGACGGCATGGGGAATATAAGCAGGAATTTCCATAGGGTAATCAGGGAGAATGTCTGCCGGGGGGAATGGAAAAAAAGACGCCGCCCAATCCTGGTGAATAACTGGGAGGCAACGTATTTTAATTTTACCGGGGAAAAGCTGGTTGACATTGCAAAGCAGGCAAAGGAACTGGGGATTGAACTGTTTGCAATGGATGACGGCTGGTTTGGGAACAGGAATGAGGACAGTTCTGGGCTGGGCGATTGGTTCCCAAATGAAAAGAAGCTTGGCTGTACCCTGCAAGAGCTGGCGGAGCGTATCACGAAAGAAGGGATCCAGTTTGGCATTTGGGTAGAGCCGGAAGGGATTTCCGAGGACAGCGACTTGTACAGGAAGCATCCGGACTGGGCAGTGGGAATCCCCGGGAGAAAGCCATGCCTGAGCAGATGCCAGTGGATTCTGGATTTTTCCAGAAAGGATGTGCAGGATTATATCATCGGGCAGATCTCGGAACTGCTGAGCGGGATTCCGGTTTCTTATGTGAAATGGGACTGCAACCGGGCAATCTGTGATAAATTCAGCGGGATGCTGGACGGCGGCAGGCAGGGGGAATTTTCACACAGATATGTGCTGGGGCTGTACAGGGTATTGGAGGAGCTGACGGGAAAATTTCCCGAAATACTATTTGAAAGCTGCAGTGGCGGCGGCGGGCGGCTGGATGTGGGGATGCTCTACTATATGCCGCAGATATGGATTAGTGATACCACGGATGCAATTGAAAGGCTGAGCATCCAGTACGGGGCTTCTTTTGGGTATCCGGTTTCTGCTATGGGAACCCATGTTTCCATGGTCCCGAACCACCAGACTGGGCGGGTAACGTCCCTTTCCACCAGGGGGTGCGTGGCAATGGCAGGCACCTTTGGCTATGAGCTGGATATCAGCAAGCTGTCCCAGGAAGAAAAAGATGAGATCAAAGAGCAAATCGGCAGGTTTAAAAAATATTATAACTTGATCCAAAATGGCGACTATTACAGGTTATCCAGCCCCCTGGAAGGGGCTTGTACCGTGTGGGAGATTGCGGACCCGTCTGGGGGAGAGGCGTTAGTCAGCGCAGTTTACCACCATGTGCAGGCCAACCCGGCGCCAGTCAGGGTGAAAGTGCAGGGGCTGAAGGATGGGGCAGATTATCAGCTTGTACTGGACAAAGGCCTGAAAGAGAAATGCCCTGCGCTGCCGTATGGGTTTGGCAAAGGAGAGGTAATCAGCGGTGCCGCTCTGAGGCAGGTTGGCTTTGTTGTCCCGGGGGCAGTGGATGGGTTCCAGGCATGGCAGATTTACATAAAAGAATGTGAAGCATGAGTTGAAAAATGAAGGAATATTAAGAAGGGGTAATTGAGCCCCATAGCAGCTCCAGCAGCATCGGTACCAGTTTTATCCGGCGCTGCTGGGGCTGTATTGCTTCTTCTATAGGAAAGGCCTTGTCACGCTAAAGCGTGAAAGTATCTCTCCTATAGAAGATGTCACTGTGTGACCGCACTCGGCGCAGCAAAGTGTCCAAGCCCCTCATGAGTGAGGGGGGGGGTAGGGGAGCTGAAGTGGGCTTGCCCACTTTGTTCCTTTATAGGAAATTGCGTCCTATAAAGCAAAATGCTCCGCAAGGATGCGCAGCTCGCGGAGAAGAAATTTATTGCTGCGCAATCCGCTCGCGCGCGGAGAATGCGCTGTGCGCATTCTTTTTTATACGAAAGTCAAAAGAACAGGGGGCGCATATATTAATACAAAAAGAGAATCATATGGACAGAGTAAGAAAAATCATCAATGCCGGGTATGCCCATGAAAAAGGCTACTATGGGGAAGAAATTGGCATTGCGGTGCTGGATACCGGCATCTACCCCCACCCGGATTTTGGACATAGGATTGCCTGCTTCCAGGATTACGTCCGGGGCAGGATATCCCCTTATGACGACAATGGGCACGGAACCCATATCGCCGGGATTATCGGCGGGGACGGCGGGGTGTCCGGGGGAATATATATGGGCCTTGCGCCCCGCTGCCATTTTATTATTATGAAAATACTGGACCATAAAGGGAACGGGAATACGGAGCATGTGGTGCAGGCCATTGACTGGCTGGTGCAGTACCGGAAGGCTTACCAAGTCAGGATTGTGAACATTTCCATTGGCATGGTCCTCCATGCAAAGAGCAGGGAGCGGGCACGGCTCCTTCAGGCGGTGGAATATGCATGGGACAATGATATGGCCGTGGTGGCGGCGGCAGGGAACAATGGGCCTGGGGAAAACAGCATTACCGTGCCGGGCATCTGCCGGAAAATCATTACCGTAGGCTGCTTTGACGACACAAGGGAGCAGATAGGGAGGGCGCCCCTAAAGCCATATTATTCCGGCCAGGGGCCAACGGACCACTGCATTGTAAAGCCGGAACTGGTGCTGCCGGGCACCAATGTCACAAGCTGCGCCCCATACCCTGTTATGTATACCCAGAAAAGCGGTACTTCCATGGCAGCCCCCATGGTGAGCGGCGCCGTGGCTCTTTTGCTCAGCAAGTATCCCCAATTTTCCCCGGCAGACGTCAAGCTGCGCCTGTACCAGAGGAAGGTGGACCTGGGGCTGCCTTTGTCAAAACAAGGCTGGGGAATGGTAGACATTGGAAAATTATTGTGATAAAATGTCACCAGCGCAGGAATTTGGAGTATGTGCCTATTTGGATGCCGTTATGCAGGTTCCTTGGGGCAAATGGGATTGCGCGAGAGGTGGTTCGATGAAGAAGGTTAAAAAATTTTTATTAGGGAGGGCGACAATCGTAGCCCTTGCGATTCTGGTGCAGCTTTGCTGGCTGTTGTCGTTTCTGTATGGTTTCCAGATGCGTTATACCTTTTTTAATACAGTGATTGACATTTTGGCAGTGTTTGTGGTGGTTGTGATTGTCAATAAACGGAGCAACCTGTCCTATAAAATTGCATGGACGGTAGTGATTCTGGCAGTGCCGATTGTGGGGCTTTTGGTGTATTTTATTTTTGGCCGGTCAGAGCTGACACGGCCTACAAGGAAACGGATGGAAGCCATCAATTTCCAGATTGAGCAGAGCCTGCCGGAAAACCAGGGGCTGCAGGAGGAATTGATGGAACAGGATTTATCCGTATACCGCCAGTCTAAATATGTCAGCGAGTGGGCCGGCTATCCGGTCTATAAAAATACCGAAACGAAATATTATCCCTGCGGGGAGGAAATGTTCCTGGATATGCTGAAAGCCCTGGAGGAGGCGAAGCATTTCATTTTCATGGAATATTTTATCGTGGAAGAAGGGTATATGTTTGGGAAAATTCTGGAAATCCTAAGGCGCAAGGCGGAGCAGGGCGTGGATGTGCGTTTTATTTACGATGATTTTGGGTGCGTGACGACATTGCCGGAAAAATATTTCCTGCAGATGCAAAGCTGGGGCATCCAGTGCGTCCGGTTTAACCCCCTGTACCCTGTGATGTCTGTGGTGATGAACAACCGGGACCACAGGAAAATCCTGGTGGCGGACGGAAAAGTAGGGTTTACCGGGGGGATAAATCTGGCAGATGAATACGTGAACAAGGTAAAACGGTTTGGGTACTGGAAGGATACCGGGGTGCGCTTGGAGGGGGAGGGCGTCTGGAGCTTTACCGTGATGTTCCTGGAAATGTGGGATTATATCACAAAGACTGAGGAAAAAGATTTGGACCAGTTCCGGCCTTCCCGTTACCAGACCCGGCAGTATGAAAGCGACGGGTATGTGCAGCCTTATACGGACAGCCCCTTAGACAATGAAACGGTAGGGGAAAACATTTATATGAACATCATCAACCGGGCCAAAAAATATGTATATATTTTCACCCCCTACCTGATCCCGGACGATGAACTGCTGAAAGCCTTGCAGAACACGGCGAAAAGCGGCGTGGACGTGCGGATTATCATGCCGGGTATTCCAGATAAGCAGGTGGTTTACTGGATTAGCCAGTCGTATTATGAGCCGCTGCTGGAGTGCGGGGTGCGGATTTACAAGTACAACCCGGGGTTCCTCCATGCAAAATGCTTTGTCTGCGACGACGAAGTGGCCGTGGTGGGCAGCGTGAACCTTGATTACCGCAGCCTGTACCTGCATTTTGAGTGCGGGGTCTGGATGTACCGTTCCAAAGCAGTCATGCAGGTAAAAGAGGATGTGTTAAGGACCATGGGGGAATCAGAGGAAATCAATATGGAATTCTGCTGGAAACGCCCTGCGGCTATCCGTACCCTGCAGGGGATGATGCGCCTGTTTGCCCCGCTGCTGTAAAAATCAAATACCCCGCAGCAAGCCCAAGGGGCGGGGTATTTGCCCCTCGCGGCATTCGTCAAATATCCATGCAAGCATGGCTGTTTTCCTCATTGCTCGCGGGAATAAAAAAATAGGGCAATTTTATGCTGGCTGCCCCACTGCCCGGTAAAGCAGTGGGGTATTTGGCTCCTATAGCTATCGCGGCAGGTTATTGGAAGGCAAATGGTGATATGGGCAAGGCTATGTTTAGCAAAGCAGGAATTCTTCCAGAATTTTCAGGAAATAATCCTTGAACAGAGCTTCTTTTACATCCTTTTCGTAAAGGATGCTGACGGAGCCGATTTCTTTCCCGTTTAATTTGTAGACAGCTTTTCCGGCAGGCTCCCCCTTTTTTACGGGCGCATCTGCAGATTCCGGGAGATCCAGTTCCTTGGTGACAGCGGATAAATCAGAACCTGCCACGTCTAGATAGGTGAAGCCAGATTCATAAGCCAAGGGGGAGCTGTCCTCCACGCCTCCCTGGATCGCAAGGCTGGGCAGCTTATCTTTGTTTTCATCCTTGTACACCTGGCATTTCCCAAACCCATAGTTCAGCAGGGCGGTGGCGTCCTGGAAACGGACTTTATGGTCCGGCGCAGCCATAATGACTGCAATCAGCTTCATGCCGTCCTTTTCAGCGGTGGCGGAAACGCAGTATTTTGCCTGGGAGGTGGAGCCTGTTTTCAGCCCGGTGGCGTAAGGGTATTGGCGGATTAGCTTGTTGGTGTTGGTAAGGCCGAATTCCGAAGAACCCCGCCGGGTCACATGGGTGATGTTTTCCATCCAGATGGTGCAGTAATTATGTATCTGCGGGTACTTGCCAATCAGTTCCCGGGACATCAGGGCAACGTCATAGGCCGTTGTCATATGCCCATCCACGTCAAGGCCGCAGCAGTTGACGAAGGTGGTGTCCTCCATGCCAAGGCCTTTTGCCCGCTGGTTCATCCGTGCCACAAATTCCTGCTCGCTGCCCCAGATGTGCTCGGCCATGGCGACACAGGCGTCGTTCGCGCTTGCAACCGAAATGCATTTCAGCATGGTTTCCACCGTCTGGGTTTCCCCGGGTTCCAGAAATACTTGGGAGCCGCCCATGCTGGCAGCGTATTCCGATACGGTAACGGTGTCTTCTAAGGATATTTTCCCTTCCTCCAGCGCGTCAAAAATCAGGATCATTGTCATAATTTTCGTGATGCTGGCCGGATGGAGTGAAGTGTGCCCTTCCTTTTCATAAATGACTTGGCCAGTGGAGGCCTCCATCAATACAACAGAAGGGGCGGAAACAGTGAGTTCCCCGGCAGCGGCTCCGGAACCGGATGGCTGCCCAGCAGTATCTTTGGAATCAGGCGCCTGTTCTGCGGTATCTTGGGGATCAGGCGTCTGCCCTGCGGCATCTTCGGAAGCCTGCCCTGCAGCGTCATCAGAAGCCGGGGGCTGCCCGGAGGGAACTTCTTCTGAAAGCTGCATGGCAGGGGCTTCCGGGATGGGATGCAGGGGGGACAGCAGCAAACAGGCAGACAGGAACAAAGACAGTATACAATGCATATCAGTACCTCCAAATGTTTTATAACAGTTTAAGCGGGAGGCTTGTATGATATTCCCGGTTTTTGGCATATGTTCAGGATAGCCCTGCTTTTACAGGGAATATCATATTTGTGGGGAAACTGTATTATAATAATAGGGAAGGCAAGAAAGGTAAAGTTAAATGAAAATTCTATTTTTTGCACTTGCAGTGGTTTTATGCTATATCCTGTGGCAGAAGTGGGAGCTGACGAAATTCCGGGTGACAGAATACAGGGTTTCCTCCCCAAAACTAAAAGGGCGGGCCTGCGCTGCGGTGATTGCAGATATGCATGGCTTTTCCTATGGCAGAGGGAACCGAAGGCTTCTGGAAGAAGTCCGGAAATTAAAACCACATGCAATTTTTATACCGGGGGATATGCTGGTGTCGAAGTACAGCGGCACTTACGAGGTTGCGCTGAGGGCTTTGCAGGAGCTTGCAAGGATTGCCCCAGTCTATTACAGCTATGGGAACCATGAGAGCAGGCTGCGGAACCCTGAAAAAGCCAACCATCCCTTATTTATGCAATATATGTCCAAGGTAAAAGAAGCAGGGGTAATTGTTATGGGGACGGAAAGCCGGGAGATTTCCCTTGGGGAAAACCGGGTGCAGTTATCTGCCTTGGAGCTGGAATTGGATTATTATGAAAAAGGCAGGATAGTCCCGTTGGAGCAGGGCTACTTGACGGAACACCTCCCAGCCCAGAAAGAAGGGCTGTACCAGATTCTCCTTGCCCACAACCCGGCATATGCAGGGCATTACATCCGCTGGGGGGCAGACGTGGCATTCTGCGGGCATAACCATGGGGGGCTTATCAGGGTTCCGGGGATTGGCAGCGTGATATCCCCTCAGCTTACCTGGTTCCCGAAATATGATGCGGGCTTGTTCCAGGAAGATGGAAAAAATGTAATCATCAGCCGGGGACTGGGCACCCATACCTTCCACGTAAGGATTTTTAACCGGGCGGAGCTGCTGGCGGTAACCTTCCTGCCGGAATAGCTTGGCTGCAGCCAGCAAGGCCTTTTGGCCCTATCATACCGGCTATTATAAAAAATAGGGAAGCTCAAACAAAAATTCCCTTGAAAAAAGCAGCGGATACAGGTAGAATAAATAATAGTGCTGTTTTGCCGCCTGGAAGCCGCAGGCGCTGAGCAGGACAATGCTGGATGATGTCCTTAAGGAAGGGTTCATATGGATTTGACGGTGAAACTGCAAGTGTTTGAGGGTCCTTTGGACTTGCTCCTGCATTTGCTGGAAAAGAATAAAGTAAATATTTATGATATTCCCATTGTGGAAATCACAAAGCAGTATATGGAGTATATCAACGAGATGCAGCGGCAGGACCTGAATGTGGTAAGCGAATTTCTGGTGATGGCGGCTACCCTCCTTGATATCAAGTCCAAAATGCTGCTCCCCAAGGAGGTTTCCGAGGAACAGGAGGAAGACCCGAGGGCAGAACTGGTGCAGAAGCTGCTGGAATATAAAATGTACAAATGCATGTCCTATGAGCTGAAGGACAGGCAGATAGATGCGGAAAAAACACTCTTTAAAATGCCTACCATACCGGAAGAAGTCAGGAAATATGAGGAGCCGGTGGACCTGCAGGACTTGCTTTCGGGCCTTACCCTGCGGAAACTCAACGATATTTTTAAATCCATTATGCGCAGGCAGGAGAATAAGATTGACCCTATCCGCTCCAAGTTTGGGAAAATTGAGCGGGAGGAAATCTCTTTGGAGGAGCGCATGGCATATTTAGAGCAGTATGCCATGGCCCACAGGCAGTTCAGCTTCCGGGGGATTTTAGAAGCCCAGAGCGGGAAGATGGAAGTGATTGTCACGTTTTTATCAATTCTGGAATTAATAAAGACAGGGAAAATACATATTTTGCAGGAACATATTTTTGATGACATTATGATTTACGCGAACAGCGGGGAAAGCCAGATGCTGGCATAAGGAGTTCAGTCAGTATGAAGTTGGAGAAACAAGAAGCGGTTATTGAGGGGATTTTATTTGCCATGGGGGAATCTGTGGGAATTTCCAAGCTGGCGGAGGTGCTGGAGGCCAGCGAGGAGGAAGTCAGGGAAATACTGCAGAAAATGATGAAACGGTACAAGTCTGGGAACCGCGGGATTGAGATAATTGAAATTGAAGGTTCGGTTCAGCTATGCACCAAAAAGGAAATATATGAATATCTGATAAAAATTGCAAAGCAGCCCAAACGCCATGTGCTGACGGACGTGCTTTTGGAAACCCTTTCCATTATTGCTTATAAGCAGCCGATTACAAAATTGGAGGTTGAGAAAATCCGTGGGGTAAGCTGTGCCCATGCTATTAACAAGCTGGTGGAATACAACTTAGTCTGTGAATTGGGAAGGCTGGATGCCCCGGGGAGGCCCCTGCTTTTCGGGACGACAGAAGAATTTTTACGGAGTTTTGGCGTCCAGTCTTTGGAAGAACTTCCAGTGCTGGACCAAGACCAGTTGGAGGAGTTCAAGCAGCAGGCGGAGGAGGAGATGAACTTAAAATTAGAGGTATAAATGCGGGGCGCAGATTTATAGCGGGGCAGGCAGAGGACCCTGCCCCTCGCGGCATTCGCCAAATATCCGCGCGAGCGCGGCTGCTTGGCTCATTGCTCGCGGGAATAAAATCTAAATTTAATAACCGAGCGATTCCCCTATCAGAATAACCTTTATCCGCTTTTCCGGCGCGCTTTTCCTTGTGATGACAGTGTGGGAGCAGATGCAGTCTGGGCTCAGGCAGTCGGAGCATAGCCCAGTAGCGGCGCATGGCGTGTTCCGGCCCAACCGCAGGGCATTGATGGGGGATGCCACGTTGCGCACACGGGAAATTGCTTCTTCCAGCGTTGGGGCTACTTTGTTCATGCCAGCCAGGATAATTACATGTTCCGGCCCATAAATCAAAGCGGCTGCCCGGTTCCCTGTGCCGTCAATGTTCACTAGTTCCCCGTCAGCAGTAATTGCATTGCTGCTCATAAAATAATAATCTGCATGTAACGATTTGTGGTAGATTTCTTTTATTTCTTCCGGGGAGCCTGCTTTGCCCCGGTCTAATAAGGTAATGTCCTCCCGTTTCCGCAGGGCGCTGCCCATGCCGGATTCTGCCAGGGTCATGGAACCGCCAAAAGATACCGTGCTGCCAGCAGGCACCATTTTTGAAGCCAGTTCTGTGGCTTCTTTTGATGTTTGGCAGTAGTAACAGTCGAAATGGCGTTTTTCCAAGTTTTTTATGGTTGTTTTTGCAAGGTTTCCGTAGTAATTTTGTGTTGGGGTCATATGGTTGCTCCTTTCCATGCTGGTTGCTGATTTTCAAAGAATGCCTGCCATATGTAAAACGTCTTTGCCATATGCCAAATGGGTTTTGCACCTGCCAAAGCGGTTTTACATACAGGATTCTCCCCTAATTATAAAAGATTAGGCACTTTCCGTCAATTTTATTTCCGCGAGCAATGAGCCAAGCAGCCGCGCTCGCGCGGATATTTGGCGAATGCCGCGAGAGTCAAATACCCCGCCCCTTGGGGCGGAAAGAACAAGCTAGGTCATGCTCCGTAGCTTGCTGCGGGGTATTTGACTATAGTGTTGCGTTTCCCCATTTTTTATAATAGCCGATACTATAGAGCCAAAAGGTCTTGCTGCCTTTGGCAGCACAGACATCTTGCACAAAAAGCGTCTGAAAAGCTGGCTTTCCAGAGCGCTTTTATGTGCAAAGTGGGGCTGTCGCATTAAGTAAACTGATACAAGATATAGTTGGTATAAATCATTATTCTATGCTATATCTTGTATATGTTTTGCTTAGTGCGACAGTCCCCTTTTGGTACGATTGGTTGCAAAATAGGATTAGGGTGTCAAAAGCACTTTTGGTGCTATGCTCATACTATATATTGTTATTGCAAATTATTTACACATCAATATATGGTATAGAGCGGGTGCGTCGCACCCTTTTGACACCCTAATAAAAATAAGGAATTAAATATTATACAAATTATATTGAGATTGTGCGGGGAAAAGCTTATAATAAGGGGCGTGGCAGAAGGTACCGTATACCATGAGGCAAGCAGTTGTCAAGATTTACTGGATGTTATGGACAGCCCCAAATTAGGGGAACCTATACAGCATGGGCAAAAGATTTGAAAAAACTGGTAATTGTGTTATAATAAATCCTGCGGGCGGCAGGGCAGGTCAGCAGCCGGCCTTAAGCTGCCCAATGCAAATGCCTGGGTCCCACTGTAATTCTGGCAGTTTGCATGCGATATATCAAGAATTTTTCAGGAAAGGGGATTTGAATGGAACAAAAATTAAAAAAGCTGGCATCCTATTATAAGCCTTACCTGCCCTTATTCCTTGCGGACATGTTTTTTGCAATCCTGGGCGCAGGTGTAACGTTAGCCATCCCTTTGATTGTACGCTATATTACAAACCATGTGATTACCATGGAGGCCGGGGCTGCGCTGGAGCGGATCGCTGGGCTGGGCGTGCTGATGCTGGGGCTTGTGGCGTTAGAGTGCTTCTGCAACTATTTTATTTCCAATTATGGCCATGTGATGGGGGCGAAGATTGAATACGATATGCGGGCAGAAATTTTTGGGCATTACCAGAAGCTGTCGTTTTCTTTTTTCAACAACCAGAAGGTGGGGCAGCTTATGTCAAGGATTACCAGTGATTTGTTTGACATCAGCGAGCTTTTGCACCATGGGCCGGAAGACTTGGTGATTTCTGTTATAAAGATTGTGGGTTCTTTCATTATATTAATGAATATTGATGTGAAGCTCACCATGGTTGCATTTGCCTTTGTGCCCATTATGCTGGTGTATGCCCTGTATTTCAACAGGAGGATGAAGCGGGCGTTTAAGCGGAACCGGGTGAAGATTGCAGAGATTAACAGCCAGATTGAGGACAACCTTTCCGGTATCCGGGTCGTAAAGTCCTTTGCCAATGAGGAAGTGGAACTGGGCAAGTTTGAGGAAGGGAACCAGGGGTTTTTGGCGGCCAAGAAAAACAGCTACGTCTATATGGCAGGCTACCATTCCGGCCTTGGGGCGCTGACAACGCTGATTACCATTGTGGTGCTGGTGGCAGGCGCAGTGCTGATTACCCGCGGGCAGGTGGACGTGGCGGACTTGATTACCTTCCTCCTGTATATCAATACTTTTACGGAGCCGGTGAAAAAGCTGATTAACTTTACGGAGCAGTTCCAGAACGGCTATACTGGGTATGAACGCTTTATGGAAATGATGGCAATTGATCCTGACATTGCAGATAAGCCGGGAGCTGTGCAGTTAAAACATGTCAAAGGCGACATTTCCTTTGACAATGTTTCTTTCCATTACGAGGAAAATACGGAAACTGTGCTGAACCACATCAACCTGGAGGTGAAGGCAGGCTCCTATATGGCGCTGGTAGGGTCTTCTGGCGCAGGCAAGAGCACCTTGTGCAGCCTGATCCCCCGGTTTTATGATGTGACAAGCGGCGCGGTGAAGATTGACGGGCAGGATATCCGGGACGTGACCTTAAAAAGCCTGCGGAACCAGATTGGGATTGTGCAGCAGGACGTATACCTGTTTGCCGGCACTGTGATGGACAATATCCGTTACGGCAGGCCGGGCGCCACAAGGGAAGAAGCCATTATGGCTGCAAAAAGCGCAAATGCCCATGAATTTATCATGGCGCTGCCGGAGGGGTACGATACGGACATTGGGCAGCGGGGCGTGAAACTTTCCGGCGGGCAGAAACAGAGGCTTTCCATTGCGCGGGTATTTTTGAAAAATCCGCCCATACTGATATTTGACGAGGCAACCTCGGCTTTGGATAATGAAAGTGAAAAAGTGGTGCAGGAATCATTGGAAAAACTGGCGAAAAACCGTACTACCTTTGTGATTGCCCACCGCCTGTCCACCATCCGCAACGCGCAGAAAATTCTGGTGCTTACAGACACGGGGATTGAGGAAGAAGGGACACATAAGGAATTATTGGAAAAAGAAGGCATTTATGCAAAGCTTTACCAGATGCAGTTTGCCGGATAGGAGATTTATGGAAATCGAATTTAAGAAAATCGGGTTGGAAGACAGGGAACTGATTGGAGCTTATTTAAACAGGAAGACATACCGGAGCTGCGAACTGGTTTTCCCGAATATTTATCTTTGGAGCCGGAAATACCCTACGGATTATGCCGTGGTGGAAGATACGCTGGTGTTCCGGGGGACATTGGAAAACGGGGAGCCAAGCATCACATTCCCGGCAGGGGAGATTGGGCAGGTGCCAAAGGCGATGGACGCCATGATGGAATGGTTCCAAAGCCAGCAGAAAGAATTCCATATGCATTTGGTGCAGCAGCAGGAATTTGCCCTGCTGGAACAGTGGTATCCGGGAAGATTCCAAATCGCATATGACCGGGATTCCGCCGATTATGTCTATGAAACAGAGAAACTCACCACCCTGGCTGGGAAAAAGCTCCATGGGAAACGGAACCATATCAATAAATTTAAGGAGAACTACCCGGGCTGGGTGTACGAGCCGGTTGGCGCCGGGAATGTTGAGGAATGTTTCCAGATGGCCTTGAAATGGCGGGAAGAAGCCGAGTGCGAGCAGGACGAGGAAAAGAGGGCGGAGATGTGCGTTACCTTAAATGCCCTGCGCCTGTTTGAAGAACTGGGGTTAAAGGGCGGCCTGCTGCGGGCGGAGCCGGAAGGGGAAGTCCTTGCATTTACCATTGGGGAGCCGTTAAACCCGGATACTTTTGTGGTGCATATTGAAAAAGCATTTGCAGGGATCCAGGGGGCATACCCTATGATAAACCAGCAGTTTGTAATCCATGAAGCCCAGGGATACCAGTATGTGAACCGGGAGGAGGACACCGGGGCGGAAGGGCTCCGGAAGGCAAAGCTGTCCTACCGCCCAGTATTTTTGGTGGAAAAAGGCATGGTGAGTTATAAAGATATGGAGGGAAAACAATGACGAAGATTGATATTATTTCAGGGTTTTTAGGCGCAGGGAAGACAACCTTTATCAAAAAAATGCTGGAGGATGTGTTCCAGGGGGAAAAAATTGTATTAATCGAAAATGAATTTGGGGAAATCGGCATTGACGGCGGATTTTTAAAGGATTCCGGCATTGAAATCAGCGAACTGAATTCCGGCTGCATCTGCTGTTCCCTGGTAGGGGATTTTGGGAAAAACCTCCGGGAAGTCATGGAGCGGTTCCATCCTGACCGGATTCTGATTGAGCCTTCCGGCGTAGGGAAGCTTTCTGACGTGATGAAATCCGTGCAGGAAGTGGAGCAGGAAAATGAAGTAAAGCTGAATGGGCGGATTACCGTGGTTAATACGGCGAAAGCCACCAAGCAGATGAAGGCTTTCGGTGAATTTTTCAATAACCAGATTGAATATGCCACAGTGGTTGTGCTGAGCCGCACCCAAAATGTGAAGCCGGAGCAGACGGAAACCGTGGTAAATGCCATCCGGGAGAAAAATCCCAGGGCGGCTGTGATTACGACCCCATGGGATGAGATGGACGGGAAACAGATTTATAAAGTGATTGGGCAGCAGAAGACATTGGAAGAAGAAGTGCTGGAGGAGCATAAGCATAGCCATGGGCATGAAGGGTACTGCCACCATGAGGAACATGCCCATGAACATGGGCCAGACTGTACATGCGGCTGCCATGGGCACGGGCATGGGCATCACCATCACCATGCAGATGAAGTATTTACAAGCTGGGGGAAGGAAACGCCCCATATATTTACCAAAGAAACCATTGGGCATGCCATGGAAGTATTCTGCAGTACGGAAGAATATGGCACAATTCTCCGGGCAAAAGGGATGGTTCCCACGGAGGATGGCACATGGGTTTATTTTGACATGGTGGACGGGGAATATGAACTGCGCACCGGGGAGCCGGATTATACGGGAAGGCTCTGCGTCATTGGGACGGATTTGAAGGAAGAAAAACTGGCGGGGCTGTTTGGGCTATAACAGCCGGTAAAGAATGGCAGGAAGGAGCCTGCAGGAAGTGAGGGCGCAAGCCAGTTTTATAGTGGATGAGGAAGGTTGTGAGAAAATGGAGGTTCCAGTATATTTATTTTCCGGTTTCATGGACAGCGGGAAAAGCTCCCTGATACGGGAAACCCTGATAGAAGGGGATTTCAGCGAGAATGGGAAGACGCTGCTGATTCTCTGTGAGGATGGGGAAATAGAATTTGACGAAGCGGAATTGCAAAAAGCCAACGCAATGCTGGCAATGATTGAGGATGAGGAAGAATTTACCAGTGAAAAACTGGCGGAGCTTGGCAGGGACTGCCGCCCGGATCAAGTATTCATTGAATACAATGGCACCTGGCAGATGTCCACATTTCTGGAACTGGCCCTTCCCAAAGACTGGGTGCTGGTACAGTCCCTTGCCACGGTGGACGCCGCCACGTTTGAACTGTATCTGGCAAATATGAGGGCTATGATTATGGAACAGCTTTTTGCGGCGGACGTGGTAATCATAAACCGCTGCACCGACGGCACCCCCAAAGGGAAATTCCGCCGGGCCATCAAAGCGCTGAACCGGAAAGCCCAGATTGCCTATGAACGGGAGAACGGCACGATTGATGAAAATGACATGGAGGAGCTGCCCTACGACCTGAACCAGGAAACCATAGAGATTACCGATATGGATTACGGCATCTGGTATATGGACGCCCTGGACGACCCTAAGAAATACGAAGGGAAGAAAGTGCAGTTCCTGGCCCTTGTATACCGCCCGGAAAAAATGAAAAAAAATATTTTTATCCCGGGCAGGTTTGCCATGACATGCTGTGCAGACGACATTACCTTTATCGGGTTTAAATGCAAATATGGCAGGGCGTCAGAAATCCCGCACAAATCATGGATTAAAATTACTGCAGAGATGCGGAATGAATTTGCCATGGAGTACCGGGGGAAGGGGCCTGTGCTGTATGCATTGGAGGTTGAGAAAGCGGAAAAGCCAGAAGACGAGTTGATTTATTTTAGCTAATGCAGAAAGGGGCCATATGGAACAAGGAAGCAGGCTGTCAGACCGTATTGCAGATACCATCCTATCCATGATTACCGTGGAAAAACGTTTTCCTCCTGGGAGCAAGCTGCCCAACGAAAATGAACTTTCCGAAGAATTGGGGGTAAGCCGCACGACCCTCCGGGAAGCCATCCGTATCCTTGTTACAGGGAAAATCTTAGAAATCCAGCGTGGGCGCGGGACTTTTGTCCGGGAGGACTTTCGGCAGGTGCAGCCAAAGGAACTGTCCTCCCTTGCCCCGGCGGCGGTGAACATACGGGATTTATATGAAATGCGCCTGATTTTTGAGCCGGAAGCCGCCTTTTATGCTGCAAACCGCGCCACAGAGGAAGAAATCCAGCGTATTTTAGCGTTGGGGGCGGAGATTGAGGAGCGTATCCGCCAGAATAAGGACCGGACAGAAGTGGAGCAGTCTTTCCACAAGTCCATTGCAAAAGCCACCCACAATGAGTTTATGAACCAGCTTATGCCTGTCATTTATGAGGGGATCAATAAAGGGGTCAAGCTTTCAGAAGCCCATGAAGCGGCAGTCAGGGCAACCCTTGTGGATCATAAAATACTGATGGATTTTCTGAAGGAACGGAATGGGGAGGGCGCAAGGAATGCCATGCGCATCCATATCCTGCATGCCATGGCGCAGCTCCCAATGGAATAAGGATAACAGCGGTACACGGGAAAAGGAGGAGAAGGGATGAACAAGAAACTGTTAAGGGAAGCGGCCATAAATATAGGGATTATTGCGGCAGCCTTGCTGTTTGGCATGCTGCTGAATAAATATATGATTGCCAATGCCCAGGTGCCCACATCCTCCATGGAAACCACTGTGATGGCGGGGGACAGAATCCTTGTGAACCGCCTTTCCTATCTGTTCGGCGAGCCGGAACGGGGGGATATTGTAACGTTTATTTACCCGGACGACGGGGAAACCCTTTACCTGAAACGGATTTTAGGGCTGCCGGGGGAAACGATTGAGGGGAAGGGCGGCACGATTTACATTGACGGGGAGCCTTTGGAGCAGGATTATACCGACGAAGTAAGCTATGACAGGTTTGGGCCGTTCCAAGTGCCGGAAGGTGCTTACTTTATGATGGGGGATAACCGGAACGATTCCTGGGATTCCCGGTACTGGGAGCATAAATTCGTAAAAAAAGAGGACATTATCGGGAAGGCTGCCGTCAGCTATTTCCCCCATCCCCGTTTCCTAAAATAAGCAGGGCGCAGCCCAACGTATCAAGCACTTGCTGCTTAACCGTTTTCCGGCCAGCAACAAGTGCTTGTTTTACCTCGGTATCTTACTTCTGTCTGCTGCCATCCATTTCACTGTATTTCCTTGCATGTAAGGTTTTTGCAATGGTTTCTAACAGCAGCGGCACATCAATGGGTTTCGTCAGGTGGGCGTCCATGCCGCATTCAATGGACATCTGCCTGTCGCTGTCAAAGGCGTCCGCTGACAATGCGATAATCGGGATACGGGACTGCGCCGGGTCTTTCAGGCTGCGGATATTTTTCGTGGCGTCCCAGCCGTCCATGACTGGCATCTGGATGTCCATCAGGATTAAATCATAGTCCCCCGGGGAGGAAAGCCCCATTTTTTCTACAGCAATGCTCCCGTTGATGGCAGTTTCCACAATAAATCCCATCCCCTGGAGGATTTCCGTTTCAATTTCAAGATTGGCGATATTGTCGTCCACTAGCAGAATCCGTTTGTTCAGCAGGCTGGAAAAAGCGTCTTCCGTGTGGTTGGCAGAAGACAGGGGATGGGTCTGGATGCGGAACCGGAGGGTAACGGTGAATGTGCTGCCTTTCCCCGGCGTACTGTCTACCTGGATATCCCCGCCCATCATGTCCACAAGGTTTTTGGCAATGGTAAGCCCAAGGCCTGTGCCGTGGATGCCGCTGAAGGTGGTGTTTTTCTCCCGCTCGAATGGATCGAAAATATGCGCCAGGAATTCTTTGCTGATGCCGATGCCAGTGTCCTTGACGACAAACTGGTAAACTGCGAAATTGTTGGGGAATTTTTCCAGTTCCTTTACGCTGATATCCACCTGCCCATCTTCCTCCGTGTAGGTGATGGCGTTGGAAGCCAGGTTGGAGAGAAGCTGCCGGAGCTTATTTTGGTCGCCGAAAATGTCGCAGTGTGTCATTTGGATAGAATCCAAGGTAAAGGAAATATTTTTTTCCATTGCCTGGGACAGCAGGTTTTCATGGACGTCCTGCACAATATCGCTTAAGTTGCATTCGGATTCAGAAATGCGGGTATCCGTAGATTCCGCCCAGGAGAGCTCCAGCACTTTTTCAATCAGTTCCAAAAGCTGTTTGCTTGCGATTTCAATTTTGCCCAAATAATTTTCCACCGCCCCATGGTCCGAGATATATTTCTTGGCAAGGGCCGTATAGCCGAAAATTGCGTTCAGGGGGGTCCGCATGTCGTGGGACATATGGGAAAGGAACGTATTTTTGGCATTGATGGCAAGGTTTGCCGTATTGAGGGCGTCTGCAAAAATCTGTTTCTGCTCCATTTCCAGCCGGACTTCCTCGTCTACCTTCCGGTAGCCCATGACAATTTGGGAAATGTGGTCTCCGCTCCCTACATTTACAATGCGCAGCTGCAAATATTGGAGCTCCCCACGGTGGATGACACGGTAATTGGTGTAATAGGTCTTGCTTTTTGCCAGCCTTTTACGTATGTATTCGGGGGAGGAAACTTTTGTAACCAGCGCCTGGTCTTCAGGGTGGACCCATGTGCTGACATAATCGTTGGTGTACCAATGGAACCGGCGCATTTGGAATTTCTTCTCAAACTGTTTTTCCGTCCGGTCGCTTAAGCGGTAGGGCAGGATCTTGTCCGCGTCCAGGTCCGCATAAAGGATGGATTCATAATTTACGCTGAGCCCTTCAATGACTTCCAGGCGGCGCAGGTGCTCTTGGTTGATCAGGCGGCGCTCCTTGTCAAATTCTTCCATCAGGCTTTTTAGTTTTTCCTCTTTTTGTATTTTTTCTTCCATCAGGCGGGTTCTTTCAGCAAAGCTTAGGTTCCTTTTTTCCGTTGCGTCACTGATAAATACATAGAAAACGTCCCCCACATGTTCTAGGTGCAGGTAATGCCCATAGTCCTCCACCCAGCGGACCTCCCCGTTTTTCGGGATAATCCGGTATTCTACATAGTCAAGATCGTACTGGCTGTTTGCAATCTGTTCCATGATGCTCTGTTCTACAGTTTCCAAATCCTCCGGGTGCACCATCCCCTGAAAGGAGTTGCCGGTAAGCTCCCGGAATTCCTCTAAGGATGCGCATTGGAAGATACGCAGCAGAGCCTTGTTGGCATAGATGATTTCCTCAGTCCCGCCCATACGGTAAATTAAAAAACCGCCGGGCATTTCGTCCATGAAGTTTATAATTCCATGGGTTGCCTGAATATCTTGTGAGCCTTGGGGCGCAAGTATGTGCTCAATAAGGTAATGCCCCATCTTTGGTCCATTCATGGCAGTATCCTCCTGATAGCCCAATAGTAGGCTGCCCAAAAAAATAGAAAATTTTCCGGACATTCTCTAACGGAAATATAGCATAAATTGCCAGAAAAGTCAATTCAGGGGCTTTTCCATTTATACAATGTGACTATATCCCATAATGTCATACATCTATATTGACATCATACAACTAACGTGGTAATATAATAGCAGGAAATATAAAAAAGTAAAAAATAAGAAAGAGGTAAAAATAATGAGAAGCGATAATGTAAAAAAAGGGATGCAGCAGGCGCCCCACCGTTCTTTGTTCAACGCACTTGGGTTTACCAAGGAGGAAATGGAGCGGCCGTTAGTTGGGATTGTAAGCTCCTACAATGAGATTGTCCCCGGGCATATGAACCTTGACAAAATTGTAAATGCCGTGAAGCTTGGGGTAGCAGAAGCAGGGGGCGTCCCGGTGGTGTTCCCGGCCATTGCAGTCTGCGACGGGATTGCCATGGGGCATACCGGCATGAAATACTCCCTTGTGACCCGCGACCTGATTGCAGATTCTACCGAATGCATGGCCCTTGCCCATCAGTTTGACGCGCTGGTTATGGTGCCCAACTGCGACAAAAATGTGCCCGGGCTCCTGATGGCAGCCGCAAGGATTAATGTGCCAACGGTATTTGTGTCCGGCGGCCCTATGCTGGCAGGCCATGTAAAAGGGAAAAAGACCAGCCTGTCCTCCATGTTTGAGGCAGTTGGCTCATATGCGGCTGGCACCATGACGGAGGAGGATGTATGCGAATTTGAGGAAAAGGCATGCCCTACCTGCGGTTCCTGCTCTGGGATGTACACCGCCAATTCCATGAACTGCCTGACCGAAGCCCTGGGCATGGGATTAAAGGGGAACGGGACGGTCCCGGCCGTGTATTCTGACCGCCTGCGCCTTGCAAAACATGCAGGCATGGCAGTAATGGATCTGCTGAAGCAAAACATCCGCCCAAGGGACATTATGACAAAGGACGCTGTTCTGAACGCGCTGGCTGTGGACATGGCGCTGGGCTGTTCCACCAACAGTATGCTCCACCTTCCGGCAATTGCCCATGAAATTGGGTTTGATTTTGACATTGGGTTTGCCAATGAAATCAGTGAGAAAACCCCCAACCTCTGCCACCTTGCCCCAGCAGGCCCTACTTACATGGAGGACTTGAATGAAGCCGGGGGCGTCTATGCAGTTATGGGAGAACTGGCAGAGCTTGGTTTATTAAACCTTGACTGCATGACTGTGACTGGGAAAACGATTGGAGAAAATATCAAGGGCTGTGCCAACAGGAACCCGGAAGTGATCCGCCCCCTGGAAAACCCCTACAGCAAAACCGGCGGGCTTGCCGTGTTAAAGGGGAACTTAGCCCCGGAAGGCAGCGTAGTGAAACGTTCTGCAGTTGCGCCGGAAATGATGGTGCACGAAGGGCCAGCGCGTGTATTTGACTGTGAGGAAGATGCCATTGCGGCAATCAAAGGCGGGAAAATCGTGGCTGGGGACGTGGTAGTCATCCGCTACGAAGGGCCAAAGGGAGGCCCTGGCATGAGGGAAATGTTAAACCCGACTTCTGCAATTGCAGGGATGGGCTTGGGATCAACAGTTGCGCTGATTACGGACGGCCGCTTTTCCGGGGCAAGCCGGGGCGCGTCCATCGGCCATGTTTCCCCGGAAGCCGCAGTAGGCGGGCCCATTGCGCTGGTGGAGGAAGGGGATATCATTAAAATCAATATCCCGGCATTAACGCTGGAGCTGGATGTGCCGGAGGAAACCCTTGCGAAACGGAAAGAAGGATGGAAGCCAAGGGCGCCGAAGGTAACGGAAGGGTATCTGGCAAGGTATGCCCAGATGGTAACTTCCGGCGCAACTGGCGCAGTTATGAAAAAGGAGCCGTTTTCAGTATGTTAAGGATTGGATGCCATTTGTCATCCGCGAAAGGCTTTTTAGCCATGGGGAAGGAGGCAGTGGGCATAGGGGCCAACACCTTCCAGTTTTTTACCAGGAACCCAAGGGGCGGCAAGGCAAAAGCATTGGATACCGAAGATATTGCCGCTTATCTTGCGTATGCACAGGAGCATGGGATTGCCCAGATTCTGGCCCATGCCCCTTATACCTTAAATGCATGTGCCAAGGACGAGGGGATCAGGCAGTTTGCGTACAATACGATGCGCGATGATTTGGAGCGTCTGGAATATATCCCAGACGCGATGTACAACTTCCATCCTGGCTCCCATGTAAAACAGGGGGCAGAAGCAGGGATTGCCTACATTGCCGATATGCTGGACCGGATCCAGGAGCATGGGTTCCGTGCAACCATCCTGCTGGAAACTATGGCGGGGAAAGGGACGGAAATTGGCCGGAATTTCGAGGAGCTGCAAGCCATTATAGAACGGGTGGCAGACAGCAGCCGCATTGGGGTCTGCATGGACACCTGCCATGTATTTGACGGGGGCTACGATATTACCAGCCAATTGGAGCAGGTGCTGGAGGAGTTTGAATCTGTCCTTGGGCTTAGGCGCCTGAAAGCCATGCACCTGAACGACAGCATGAACCTGCTGGGCAGCCATAAGGACCGCCATGCTAAAATTGGGGAAGGGAATATCGGGCTAAAAACCTTTGAAGCGATTGTCACCCACCCCAAGCTGCGGGAACTCCCATTTTTCCTGGAAACTCCCAATGATTTGGCTGGCTACCAGAAGGAGATTGCCCTGCTGCGCCAGTGTGCAATAATTTCATAAAGAAGGGTGGGGAAGCCATTGCAGCGAAAAAGCAAAGGAAGCAGAAATGCCATAAGGAGGGGGAGGAAACCCAGGCGCAGCGCTGGAGCCGGAATTTTGGCAAAATGCATGGTCTTTTGCGTTATGGCCTTTGCCGCCTTTGCGGTTTTCCGGGAATTCCAGCTAGTTGGCAGTAAGACGGGGCAGGAAACGGCAGTACAGCGGAGCGTGGGGCCAGATGGGGCGGGGCCAGAAACGGAGGGGCAGGTTCAGGAACCTAATGCATCCCAGCAGAATGTGGGACCAGATGGGGCGGAGCCAGAAACGGAGGGGCAGGTTCAGGAACCCAATGCATTTCAGCAGGGGGCAGCCTTTTCAGATATGGATGTGCTGGAAGCTGGCAGCATTTTCGATGTTTCCGGCCTGTCCCAGCCAGCCCTGGACAGCTTTTTTTACAGTGAGGAGCTGCCAGAGGAGGTGCAGCAGCGGATGATGGGCAGCTCCTATCAGGAAAATGGGAACATTTCCCTTGCGGAACTCCGTTACCTGCGTGTGCTCCATATGGGCTTTGACGGAAACACCCATATTGGGGAACTGGTTGTGAACCAGTCCATAGCGGAGGATATTTTGGAAATTATGTCCCAGCTCTATGCACAGTCCTACCCAATAGAAAAAATGGTGCTGATTGATGCATATGGCGCAGATGATGAAAGCTCTATGTCCGACAACAATACCTCCGCTTTCAATTACCGGGAAATTGCCGGGTCTTCCAAGCTCTCCAAACATGCGCTTGGCCTTGCCATAGACGTCAACCCCAAATATAACCCTTATGTCAAGGGATCAGGCACCGGGGAACTGCTGGTAAGCCCTGCAAACGGGGCGGACTATGCAGACCGGGACGGGGATTTCCCATATAAAATTGCAGAAGGGGATTTGTGCCTGCAGCTTTTTCAGGAGCATGGGTTTGCGTGGGGCGGGAATTGGAATTCTGTGAAGGATTACCAGCATTTTGAAAAATAGGGAAAATGGACATAGTTTTTCCAGGCATACGGAATTTCATAAACCAGTAAAAATAGAAAATAAAAAATAAAATCCCAAAGCTGTTGCGGAAGTGGTATAATGATAAAAAACTTTTTGTGCCTGAATGAAAAGAAAGGAATGATGCAGATTTTAAGTTGAATATTGGAAATACTTTAGGTATAATACTATTTAGGTAAACTGGGCTTCAGGAGGGGTTTAGATGGAATTAAACATACAGAACATAAAATACAGCATATTTGGGAATTATGATTTTTTGGAAGCGAACCAAGACAATGTTTCGAAATTGTACAAAATTTTAGGCCAGGATGGATTTCTGCCCAATATGATTCAAATGATCCAAATTGAACAGCCTACAAATAAAGTGACAAAGAAATCGCGCCCACAGTTCATCTGTGAGGAAAAGAAATGCAGCATGATTTTTTTGCCGGACAGAATTGACATTGAAATAAAAGAGGGCGGCAGTTTGGAATTTTGTTCTGCCATAGGTTATCTGGGCAAAATAATAGAAGCATTTGAATTGAAAATTTATAGGATTGCGCTGAATTCCACTGCAGTTTCGAAAATAACTTCCAAAGAGGAAGGCGAGGGTATCTGGAAGAAAATAATTGCGGGGCAATCGTACCCATTTTGCGAAAATACCATTGAATGGGGAACTAAGAATGTGGCCAGGATGGAGTGCGCGGGCTTAGGGGAAAACGTGAACATTGGGCAAAATATAGAAAGTATCGCTGTGGCTGAACATGGGAATGTTGAAGTAAAGGGGATTCAGGTTAAGATAGACATTAATACATTGGGCGAGAACATGGAAGATCGTTTTTCCATAGAAAGCTGTAAAGTTTTTTTTAAGGAGGCCCTAAAATGGAAAGAAGATATCATAAATAATCTGAAAGGGATTCACTGACTATATGGACAGTATTTTTCTTTATACAACAACAATATTGGATATTTTTTCAAATGAAGCACAGAAAAAAAATAACATTACTTCTACTGTGGAACAAAGCAGCGGAGAAGTGAAAAATATTAAAAAATATTCTTACCAGGACAGCCAGGAAGCAGACAGCCCACTGGAAAAGGCAGCTAAAATACGTGTATTTGACGTTTCCGATATAGACTGGGAATCTGCGGAGGAAGATATCTTTCTGTTGTTAAATTGGAATGATTTGAAAATAGGGGAATATAACACAATGGAAGAAATTGTGTACAGCCTGATAAACATGAGTTCCCAAATGCAGGCTATGGAATGGCTGAACCGTTTATTTCTGAAACATATTAAAGACGTATTGTTTCTATGTTCTTTATTCCATACATTGTCACATATGGAATATGAGGAGGTTGTGCCGCAAGGGCCTACGATGGCAATGGCTGCCCTAAACCATGAAGATGACAGGGTAATTGGTTATGCCATCAAAGCATTTTCCAATTGGAATTCTAAAAGCACGCTCACATTGATGAAAGCGGTGGTGCCGCGTATCCCGTGGGCAAAGAAAGAATGGGACAGGGTTGTCAATTATATAGAAATGCACGGTGATGAAGAGTATGAGTTATTTAATGAGGATGATAAGCCCTATGAAAGAGTGGACACAAGAACCGCCTGATATCGTGGAAGATGAAATGATTTCTGCCGATGCAATCAGTGATTTGCGGACCGATGAAAACTGTATTTCCACTTGGTATGTCGGGGAGAAGGGGGCGGAAGATATAAAGAAAGGCGTGTTAGCCCTGGCTTCTGGATTCCGCTCTTTAGAGGAAATCAGGATTGTTTTTTTGGATGACAGGAAACTTTGTGAAGCGGGGCTGGACATAAAGGAAACGGACGGTTACACTAAAATTGAAGAATATAAAACGTTGCATAGGGATATCGCTTCATTAAATGCCGGAAAGTTACAGAAGTTGGCTAAGATTGTCCTTGAAAGCGTATGGGCGGAGGATACGGAAACCATACATAAAGATACCATTGTGGGGTGGATGCTGGATGCTTTAAACAGAAGGCAATTAATTTTTAACTCATTAGATAAAAATATGCGCCGCGGGTTTGCTGCCAGCGTGAAAAAGATGGTTAATACAAAAAAAGTGCATAAAGATAGCATCCGTGAGGAAGTATGGAAAGCAATAGAACAACAGTTAGAAGCCAACACGCGTAAAACAACATGCAAATTTGAAGGAGAATGTGAACGGTATAGAAAAAAGGCATGAAAATACAAAAAACCCCTTGCAGTTTTTAAAAACCCATGTTAGAATAGCAACCAAGCAAAAGCAATGAAGGTGCCGCGCACCGCCCTGCCAATAGGATCAGCCATGGATTGCCGTAATCCAACCGGCCCAGGCCATGCAGGCGGCGCAAGTAGAGAACTGTACTGCTCACAGAGAGAGGAGGCCATCGGCTGTAAGCCCCCTCAGGAAAGGCAGCAATCGAATTTCCCACCGGAGCTGCATATCTGAAATGGGGCGCCCCAGATTAAGATATGACGTCCCCTGCACGTTACGCAGAAAGAGCGCCCAAAGCCCCAGCATAGAATGGCAGGGGGATTTGGGAATCAGGGTGGTACCGCGGAATTTTCCGTCCCTATGCGAAAGCATAGGGACTTTTTTACTTTATAGGAAATTGCGTCCTATAAAACAAAATGCTCCGCAAGGATGCGCACTACGCGCAAGGGAAAATAGCTGCTGCCGCAGCCGCGCTCCGGCGCGAGAGTCTGGCAAGCCAGACTCTTTGTTCTCGCACTGCGGCAGGTATGAAATCTGTCGCAAAGCATCCAAGCAAAGTGAAAGGAATGGACCAAAATATGAAAGAAAAACTGGAACAAATCAAAGCAGAAGCAGTCCGCCAAATCCAAAATTCAGACGGCCTTGCCAAATTAAATGACGTAAGGGTAGCCTTCCTTGGTAAAAAGGGCGAACTGACTGCCGTATTAAAGGGCATGAAGGAGGTGCTCCCCGAAGAACGCCCCATGGTAGGGCAGCTTGTGAATGAAACAAGGGAAAGCATTGAAAAACTCATCGAAGAAACCAAATCAAAATTAGAAGCCGCAGAACGCGATATCCGCCTGAAACAAGAGGTAATCGACGTGACCCTGCCGGCCAAGAAAAACCGTGTGGGCCACCGCCATCCCAATACCATTGCCCTGGAAGAAGTGGAGCGTATTTTCGTAGGCATGGGCTATGAGGTTGTGGAAGGACCGGAAGTGGAATACGATTACTATAATTTTGAAGCATTAAACATCCCAGCCAACCATCCGGCCAAGGACGAACAGGACACCTTTTACATCAATGACAAGATTTTACTCCGTACCCAGACCTCCCCTGTCCAGGTGCGGGAAATGGAAAAAGGGAAGCTTCCCATCCGCATGATTGCACCGGGCCGGGTATTCCGTTCCGATGAAGTGGACGCTACCCATTCCCCCTCGTTCCATCAGGTGGAAGGGCTTGTGGTTGACAGGCATATTACATTTGCAGATTTGAAAGGCACTTTGGCAGAGTTCGCAAAGCAGCTTTTCGGGGAAAATACCAGGGTAAAATTCCGGCCCCACCATTTCCCATTCACAGAACCCAGCGCAGAAGTGGACGTGACCTGCTTTAAATGCGGGGGGAAAGGATGCCGGTTCTGTAAAGGTTCTGGCTGGATTGAGATTTTAGGCTGCGGCATGGTGCACCCAAGGGTGCTTAAGATGAGCGGCATTGACCCGGAGGAATATTCTGGGTTTGCCTTTGGGATGGGCTTGGAGCGCATCGCATTGCTGAAATATGAAATAGACGATATGCGCCTGCTTTATGAAAATGACGACCGCTTCTTAAAGCAGTTCTGAATCCAAGGCAAGGATAGATTTTTTTAGGAATAGTTCAGGAAGAAAGGAATCAACCATTATGAATACATCATTATCATGGATTAAGGCTTATGTGCCGGAATTGGATGTGGATGCCCAGGAATATATGGACGCAATGACACTTTCCGGCTCAAAGGTAGAAGGATATGAAAAGCTGGACGCAGATTTGGAAAAAATCATAATTGGCCAGATTACAAAAATAGAAAAGCACCCGGACGCAGACAAGTTAGTGGTCTGCCAGGTGGACATAGGCGCTGGGGAAGACGTGCAGATTGTCACGGGCGCGCCCAATGTAAAAGAAGGCCAGAAAGTCCCTGTAGTTTTGGACGGGGGCCGGGTGGCTGGGGGCCATGACGGGAAGAAAACCCCGGGCGGCATTAAAATCAAGAAAGGGAAGCTGCGGGGCGTGGTTTCTAACGGCATGATGTGTTCCATTGAGGAGCTGGGATCCAACCGCGACATGTACCCGGAAGCGCCGGAAGAAGGTATTTACATTTTTGGGGAAGACGCAGCAGTAGGGGAAAGCGCCATACAGGCATTGGGCCTTGACGACGTAGTATTTGAATATGAAATTACCTCCAACCGGGTAGACTGCTTTGGCGTCCTTGGCATCGCAAGGGAAGCGGCGGCTACTTTTGGCAAGGAATTTAAGCCCCCAGTGGTAGCGGAAACAGGAAACAGCGAAAATGCCAATGATTTCATTAAAGTCACGGTGGAGGATACGGAGCTGTGCCCAAGGTATTGCGCCCGGGTAGTGAAAAACATCCAGATTGCCCCCTCGCCGGAATGGATGCAGCGGCGGCTTGCTGCCCAGGGCATCCGGCCCATCAACAACATTGTGGACATTACCAACTATGTGATGGAGGAATACGGCCAGCCCATGCATGCCTATGATTTGGATACCATTGCCGGACGGGAAATTATTGTAAGGCGGGCCGCAAAGGATGAAAAATTTGTCACCTTGGACGGGCAGGAGCGTACCATGGACGATTCTGTGCTGATGATTTGCGACGGGGAAAAAGCCGTTGGCATTGCCGGGATTATGGGCGGGGAAAATTCCATGATTACCGACAATGTGACGACCATGCTCTTTGAAGCAGCCTGCTTTGACGGCACCAATATCCGTCTTTCCAGCAAGAAAATCGGCCTGCGCACAGACGCTTCCAGCAAATTTGAAAAAGGCCTGGACCCCAACAATGCCATAGACGCCATCAACCGCGCCTGCCAGCTTATTGAGGAGTTAGGCGCCGGGGAAGTCGTGGGGGGCGTTGCCGATGTCTATGGAAAAAGAAGGGAAGGCAGGAAGATTTTATTTGACCCGGAAAAAATCAACCGTTTGCTGGGCACCCAGATTGGAAAAGAAGAAATGCTGGGGTATTTCCAGAAAATTGGTCTGGGCTATGATGCAGGGACCGGGGAAGTGCTGGTGCCTTCTTGGCGGCAGGATTTGGAGTGCCTTGCAGACCTGGCAGAAGAAGTGGCGCGTTTTTACGGGTATGACAATATCCCAACCACCCTGCCTACCGGTGAGGCTACCACTGGGAAACTGTCCTTTAAGCTGCGGGTAGAGGAAGTGGCAAGGAATGTTGCAGAGTACTGCGGGTTCAGCCAGGGGATGAGCTATTCCTTCGAAAGCCCCAAGGTGTTCGACAAGCTGCTGCTCCCCAAGGACAGTGGGCTGCGCAAAACGGTGGTAATTTCCAACCCGTTAGGGGAAGATTTCAGCATTATGCGCACCATCCCCTTAAACGGGATGCTTACTTCCCTGTCCACCAATTACAACCGCAGGAATAAAAATGTGCGCCTTTATGAGCTTGGGAATATTTACCTTCCCAAACAGGTGCCCGTGACGGAATTGCCGGAGGAGCGGATGCAGTTCACCCTTGGCATGTACGGGGAAGGGGATTTCTATACCATGAAAGGCGTGGTAGAAGAATTTTTCGAGAAGGCGGGGCTTTCCGGGAAGGAAACCTATGACCCGGAATCCGGGAAACCATTCCTCCATCCGGGCAGGCAGGCCAACATCATTTATGATGGGAAAACCGTAGGGTATCTGGGGGAACTCCACCCGCAGGTGGCAGACAATTATTCCATCAAAGGCCGCGCCTATGTGGCAGTGATTGATATGCCGGAAATCGTTGCGCTGGCTGATTTTGGCCGGAAATACGAGGGCATTGCCAAATTCCCTGCAGTGTCCCGGGATATCAGCATGGTAATGAAAAAAAGCATTTTAGTTGGGGAAGTGGAAAAAATATTTGACGCAAAAGGCGGGCAGTATCTGGAAAGCTATGAGCTTTTTGACATTTACGAAGGCGCCCAAATCAAGGCAGGCTATAAATCCGTGGCTTATTCCCTGACGTTCCGGGCAAAGGACAAGACGCTGGAAGAAGCGGACTATGCCCCGGCTATGGAAAAAATCCTGAAAGCCTTGGAAGAACTTGGCATTGAATTGCGGAAGTAGAAAGAAAAGGGACCAAATGGATGTAAAAGATTTTTATTATGATTTGCCGCAGGAATTAATCGCCCAGGATCCCTTGGAGGACCGCTCCAGTTCCCGGCTCCTTGTGCTGAAGAAAGGGACCGGGGAGGTGGGGCATACCAGCTTCCGGCATATCGTAGATTACCTGGAACCGGGGGACTGCCTTGTGCTGAACAACACGAAAGTCATCCCTGCAAGGCTGCTGGGGGAACGGGAAGGCACTGGCGGGAAAGTAGAAATCCTGCTGCTGAAACGCAGGGAAAACGATGTCTGGGAAACACTGGTAAAGCCGGGGAAAAAGGCAAGGCCCGGAACCAGGATTCTATTCGGCGGCGGGCTCCTTGTGGGGGAAGTGCAGGACATTGTGGAGGACGGCAACCGCCTTGTCCGGTTCTCTTATGAAGGGATTTTTGAGGAGATTTTAGATAAGCTGGGGCAGATGCCCCTTCCCCCTTACATTACCCATGCGCTGCAGGACAAAAACCGTTACCAGACCGTCTATGCCAAGGAAGAAGGCTCTGCAGCCGCCCCCACCGCTGGGCTGCATTTCACCCCGGGGCTCCTTGGGGAAATCCGGGAAAAGGGCATTTCCATTGCGGAAGTTACCCTGCATGTAGGCCTTGGGACCTTCCGGCCTGTTAAGGCAGAGCATGTGCAGGACCACCATATGCATTCTGAATTTTACCAGATAGGGGAAGAAGCGGCAAAAGCCATCAATGAAACCAAACGCCGGGGCGGCCGGGTAGTCTGCGTGGGGACCACAAGCTGCCGCACGGTGGAATCAGCCGCAAGGGACCTGAAAGCCAAAAGGCAGCAGGAAGGCTTGCCTGCCCAAAATGGAGCTGTGCAAAAAGAGGACGTGGTGCAGGCTGGGAGCGGCTGGACGGATATTTTCATCTATCCCGGCTACCAGTTTCAGGTGATGGACGCGCTGGTTACGAATTTCCACTTGCCAGAATCCACCTTAGTGATGCTGGTGTCAGCCCTTGCAGGGCGGGAACAGGTGCTAGGCGCTTACCGGGCTGCAGTGGAGGAAAAGTACCGGTTTTTCAGCTTTGGGGATGCCATGCTGGTTCTGTGATGCGTTTGGCATCTAGAGGAAGTGAAAGGAATGGATGGAAGAATGGAAAGCTTAACCGTATTCCATGGTTCAGGCCATGTAATAAAAGCCCCAAAATACCTTGGCGGAAAAGAGGACAATGATTACGGGAATGGATTTTACCTGACAGAATTTGAAGAACAGGCAAGGAGCTGGGCTGCTTTAATCGGGTAATGATGCGCAGCTCACGGAGAATCCTGCTTTGCAGGATTCTTTTTTGTCTTATAGGAAAGACCTTGTCACGCTAACGCGTGAAAGTATTTTTCCTATAGTTCCTATAGAATAAAAAAGTTTTTATCGCACTGCGGCGGGTATGAAATTTGTCGCCAAGCGACCC
>Ga0137308_100951_pt1 | contig 35312 bp, 29 predicted proteins | sample Inofrocosms_June_FD_97181 | JGI IMG/M metagenome (GOLD analysis project Ga0137308, IMG submission 97181) | Mouse cecal microbial communities from Vienna, Austria - N-Acetylneuraminic and N-Acetylglucosamine D2O microcosms_June | ecosystem: Host-associated > Mammals > Digestive system > Large...
GCAGAAGTCCCGCAGTTCCTGGGAGTATTTCAGGAATACGATCAGCAGGGATGTTGTTGGGATTGAGAAGATGAGCTGTAATAACAGAGCCCTGAGCATCGGATAAAGCAGATGCTTACGGGGCCTGCCAGTGGCAGCATGGAAATGAGAAATAAAGGACACTGGGACAATTTCATCTAAGTTGATGGTATTTTCGAGAAGTGCAAGGAACTGATATTTATCATTATCAAATTTATTTTGGCAATCGGTAAAAATATCTGCCAAAGAGAGCTGTTTGTATGTTATCATGTAGGTACAACTCCTTTACTGGTGGATATGGTTGATTGTTACTCGGCATCTCAATTTTACCACAAACCAGTGAGGAGTTGTTTTATTTTGTGACAAAAAGAATCCCGTATTTATGCGGGTTCTGGCGTTTCGCAAATGCCTAAATATTATTATCTCTGAAAGGAGACTGACATGTCTGAGATTAAATACACCTGGCAGGATGACTCTCCGTTCCTGGACGAAAGGCTACAAAGCTATGCCAACAGCGGCTGTTACCCTTTTCATATGCCTGGACATAAGCGCGCCCCCATAGAGTTTCCCAATCCATATTCCATTGATATTACAGAAATTGACCGTTTTGACAGCCTTTACCATGCAAACGGCATTTTAAAGGAAGCCCAGCAGCGGGCGGCTGAATTTTATGGAGCTAAGGAAACATTTTTCCTGGTAAACGGCAGCACTGCCGGCATTTTAAGCGCTATCAGCGCGGCAGTTCCCCGGCTCGGCACGCTGCTCATGGCGCGCAATAGCCATAAATCTGCCTACAATGCTGTCTACCTAAGAGGTCTGGAAACTGTGTATCTGCTGCCGACAGCCACAGAATTCGGTATCTCCGGTTCAATTTCACCAGCGCATGTAGCGCAGGCGCTCGATGATCTGCCCCAGATTTCCGCAGTATATATCACTTCACCCACATACGATGGCGTCGCCTCAGATATTCGCACGATCGCGGAAATTGTACATGCATACGATCTGCCGTTGATTGTCGATGAGGCTCACGGCGCGCATTTTGCGCTTTCTGAAGAATTTCCGGAATCTGCATTAGATTGTGGCGCAGATTTGGTGATACAGAGTATGCATAAGACGCTGCCCTGCCTTACACAGACGGCGCTTGTGCATGTAAATTCTCAGCGCATTGACCGAGATGCATTAGAAAATTTTATTTCCATCTACCAGACCAGCTCGCCTTCATACCTGTTGATGGCGTCCATGGAACAATGCATTCGTTTTCTCAACGAAAAGAAAGATGAGCAGCTGGCAAAATACTTGCCGCAGCTCAAAAGTTTTTATAAGAAAGCCAGGAATCTCAAACATCTGAAAATATTTGACAAAGAAACTTGCCCGCAGGAATCATGCTTTGACCACGATATCACCAAGATATTAATTTCTGTAGGGGATTCATCGCTGACCGGCCAGAAATTGTACCGTAAACTGCTGCACAATTATTATTTACAACTGGAAATGTGCTCCGGCCATTACGTCACAGCCCTGTCCAGCCTTATGGATACGCCGGAAGGTTTGGCACGGCTCTTGCATGGACTGAGGGAAATTGACGACGAAATTTCGCTGGCTGCCCCACGGCCAGCCTCTGGACCGGTAATTCTCGGCTCCCGCACAGCCAAACAACCCGGCCAGCTGACAAGTAACGATATTTATCAGCCCCCCAAACCACAAATGCCGATCGCCCTTGCCATGGAACAGCCGGCGGAACCGCTTTCTCTGAAAGCTTCCACCGGACACATTAGCCAGGAATTTATCTACCTCTATCCACCAGGCATACCGCTCGTTACCCCAGGAGAAATCCTCACAGGTAAAATTATCAGCATTGTCGACCAGTGCCGAAAGCTCGGACTGACCGTGGAAGGGCTGAGCGATAGAAGCAATCAGACAATCAAAGCGGTGAAATCTTAACTATTGCCGACCTTCTCTTGTAAGGGAACCACCCATACGTCAGCGAAGGGTGGTTCCTATAAGCCGTTCATAAAATAAGATAACATAACACTTCTTAATCCCATGGCAAAACATTTCCCATGACTTTTCTTGGCTGGGCTTTAATCTGCACATCAAATTTTAATGAGGTTCTGGTTATTTTTGTATCCGCATTATGTAGCCTCATAGTAATAATCCATTTGTCAAAATAAATCTCCATTGTTGTTTTGCTATTGGGCTTTATCCGAACCTCAACAATCTCTTCTGGCATAGTAATCATTTTAACAGCCCGGTTATTTTTCTCACCTTTATACGGACGCATCAATGTGCCATGCATATTATATGGATATACTTTTGTTGATTCAGAAGAATCATCTTTAATAAATTTATAAAAATCCTGCGTCCCAAACATATATTCAAAGAATAACTGCGTAAAATCTTTCACATTTTTCTGCTTCTCTATGCTGTCATCACTATTTGCCATTCCCAATTCTTTTATCTCTTTTACAAAAAGCTTGATAATAGGGGCATAAAATATATCCATTTTTTCTTCTACGCATGACCATTTCTCATATTTTCCCGCATACTCATCAATCTTTAACAATATCTCTTCCATACTATCCAGAAAATCCTGGCTACAGTGAAACCGGCCATTTGTCCATTCTTTGGCAAAATCAGGTTCTTCCGTAATTCTTGGATGCTTAACTGCCTCATGGTTATTTTTGCAACTTATTCCAATATCACTTATCTGTTTCGTATGCAATTTATCCTGATAAATTGCAAAATCAATATCCCTGACATCCCCTTTAACCCCTGCACGGTCCGGCATAGCCTTAAGCACGCCATAAACCGGGTCATGGCTTGTTAATATTGGCTCTACTCTACAAAGATATCTTGCCGCTGCTCTAGCTGCCCTATTATATTTATTCGAAGATGTCTCTAAATGGATCATTTCCATCCTATCTTCATCATCAGGATCTTCCTCTGATTCTTCTGTCATCTGGTAGGCCCTTTCAATATTCTTATAATTTTTATCTTTTACTATTTCAATCCTTTCTGATCCCCAATTGTTATTTTTAAGTTCCCTATACAACTCTACTAATGTTGCGTATTCAAATGCCTTTCCTGTAATTACTGTATTTGTAATCCGACGGTCAACCTTTATTTCTGCTTCTGGATTTTCCATATTTAACAACGGTCTTAAATCCTCCGCTGTCAATATTTTATAGACTTCTTCTGCAATTGCCTCTGCCAGCCTCACCGGGACAGCATTCCCAATCTGCTTATACTTACTATCCAAATCTCCGCAAAATTCCATATCTGGCGGAAATGTCTGGATTACCGCTGCTTCTTTATAACTTAGCCTTCTATTATTAACTCCTACAAATTCAAATTTGTCTACATCCTTAAATTCCATACCCTCCGAATCCGGGCTTAAGGGCACCTGTTTCGCCATTGCCGGGATTGTAAAAGAGACGTCATTATAATCCCTCTTCCTGTTACGCGACATATATCTTGACGAAAAAGGCGCCTGGCATACATCATCCATATTTACTTTACCCAAATTGCTTAAAGCCTCTTTGAGCGTGACGACCTTCGTATCCCCGGAAGGGAAAATGTAAGCCCCTCCATGGCATATCTCATTCTTAATGCCTATAAAAATGACCCGCATCCTATCTTGTGGCACTCCAAAATTCTTAGCATTCACGGTAGGTGCGGACATTGTATACCCTAACTCTGAAAAATCTTCAATAATCTTTTTAAACACTGCCCCATTGCCAAGTGTTTTTATACCAATTACATTTTCTGCCACAATAACCTTGGGCTTTTTTAACTTTACCATTTTTACAAAGTACCTATATAGCACATTCCGCGAATCATCCACCTGTCTCGGTCCTGCGAGAGAAAACCCCTGGCACGGAAACCCTCCCAATACAACATCTACTTCAATATCTGGCAGAACTTCAGATAACTCCAATTTGGAAATGTCACCGCATTGAATAATTATACATTCCTTTTCAGGTTTCCTGTTTCCATCTTTATCATAATTTGCCCATTTATCATATGTATCGCATGCGTCTTTATTAAAATCATTTGCCCAAAGAATCTGAAATCCTTTATTATGGAATCCCATATCAAGTCCCCCAGCTCCCGAAAACATGGATATTACTTTAAAACCCATTTCACAACCTCCATCTATCTTGTATCTCCTTTAATGCTTATAAATGTCTGTGCCTATCTAATGAGGCTGAGCCTTTATACTAAAATACTGCCACACAAAACATCAACCTTACTGTCTTCAAACTTATCTGCAAATATCTCCTTTATCAAAAATCCGTCCTGATAAGCCAATCTAGGGAAAAAATATACTTCATCGGAAAAACTATCAACGATTAATCCATAATGATTTATACTTTTACAGAACAAATTTAGCCTTTCTAACAACATAGGCTTAAATTCTCTTTTGCCTCTAAAAACAACCATTTTGCTCTTTTGAAGCAGATCCTTTTCTTCCATCATCCTATCTGCCGTAAAAACTTTATCTGCTGTCAATGATTTCCTTCCATAGAAATAAACATGCCACAAGATTTCCCTACCGCCCCGCCGCATATTCTCAATCAGCAATCCATCTGCCCATATATCAATTTGCTTGATCCTTCTGTGCCATAAATATAATTTAATTAAGAATTTTTCCATATATGTTCTCCTTTGAATTAATTACAGAACATGTGTTCTTCATTTTCAAGCCCTTTTTTATTTATTTCTATATACTCCCACATCACAATACCCCGAACAATCCCCGGATATCCCCCTCATCTATTATCCTGTCACTGGGCTTGCCTTCATTGGCAAGCATCTCTTCCACTTTATTGGCAAGGGTCACATCAATAAAGCGTCCAACATCAATGCCGCGCAGTTCAAAGAACAATAACGGCTGCTCATCCAGACGGACGCCCACGCCATAGAGGACAGCGGAAACGTGTTTGCACATCAGCGCCCAGTCCGGGCAGCTGCATTGGAAACTGATTTCTTTGGGCGTTGGGAAAAATCCATCCTTGCCCTGGAACAGTTCCTGCATCTCTACAGGGAAATTTCCAGACATCAATTGCTCAATATTTTCCATTTTCCTGCCGCATTTTTCAATAATATTCTGGCATTTCTCCTCAGAAAGCGGGCTGATACGGATTTCTATTTTATATGGAGCTTTCCGCGTCCCCTGCACCCGTGCAAGGATTTTGCCCTTTTTTATTTTTAAGTCAAGAACTGCCCCTGTCCTCACATAACGTTTCCCTCTGTCCAGACGGTTCTCATAATCTGCATACTGCTCTAAATTACTGCACCACGCCTTGCCCCACCAATTTTTCACAAGCATCCTGCCCTGTACCACTACCGGCTCCAGGACGTTTCCTTTTTTTGCTTCCTTTTTCCTGCTCGCCGCAGCATTCCTTTTTAGCTCGGAAGCATTTGGCTGGCTGTAAAAACCTGTATTCCAATATTTGCCCATCTATTATCCTCACTAACTTTATATTCTTCTGATACTACAGCTTGCCCCAACGCGCAGGCTAAACTGCCCTACAATATCCCACTTTTCCGTTGTCATTATTCCAACCGCAGCATTGACAGCAATTCTTCATTGCTCAGTTCCGTAATCCATTTATCGCTGCCGGAACCAATGACATTTTCTGCCAGTTCCTTTTTAGACTCTATCATCGCATCTATTTTCTCCTCAATCGTACCCTCGCAAACCAGTTTATGCACCATAACATTCTTCTTCTGCCCAATACGGAACGCACGGTCTGTCGCCTGATTTTCAACGGCAGGGTTCCACCAGCGGTCAAAATGGATCACATGGTTTGCTTTGGTGAGATTCAGTCCGGTCCCACCGGCTTTTACAGAAACTACAAGAAACGGCACATAATTCTCCCCCTGAAACGCCTCTACAATCTTACCCCGCTTCGCCACAGGCGTTCCTCCATGCAGGACATAACCCTCTGTATGAAAAACACTGTTCAAAAAATCCGCCAGATATTCCGTAATTTCTTTAAACTGTGTAAATACGATAACGCGTTCGCGCTTCTCGTAAATAATCTCGCAAAGTTCTTTGAGCATCTGCATTTTTCCGCTTTCCTCTTTGGCGTATGCAGACTGGCCCAAATACTGATCGGGGTGATTGCAGATTTGCTTTAGTTTCATAATTGTCGTAAGCACTATCCCACTGCGTTTAATGCCCTCTGTTTCCTCTATCAGCCTTTCCATATCAGCTACCACTTTGCGGTACAATACAATCTGTTTCTTCGTAAGCGTAATATAATCCACCGTCTCCAACTTTTCCGGTAAGTCTGAAATAATGCTCTTGTCTGTCTTAACCCGCCGCAGCATAAACGGAGACACCATAGTTTTTAATTTCATATACCCTTCCGGATGCTCATTCAACTGCTTACAATAATCATGAAACTCTTTAGAACTTCCCAATAGCCCTTTATTTAGAAAATCAAACAGAGACCAAAGGTTTGTGAGGTCATTTTCTATAGGGGTTCCCGTCATGATAATACGCATTCTGGATTTCAGTTTTTTAATCTCCCTTGTCTGTTTCGTACCGGGATTCTTAATCGCCTGGGCTTCATCCAATACTACGCAATCCCATTCTACATCCTGTAATTCTTTGATGCGGGATGCCATCCCGTAGGTAGTAATTGTCAGGAATGACTGCTGTTTTTGAAAAATTTTTGTCAAAGCCGGCGCTGTCTTTCCATGGAGCAGCAACACATCCATATCCGGCGAAAATTTCTCTGCTTCCTTCTGCCAATTTCCCAATAGGGAAGCTGGAATGATCAGTAGCGCCCTGGCATCTCTCTTTGATTTGCGTAATTTTTCCAGATAAGCAAGCACCTGTACCGTCTTCCCCAACCCCATGTCGTCTGCCAGACAGGCGCCAAATCCCAGCTTGTCCATATAATTGAGCCAGGTATAGCCGCTCTTCTGATAAGGGCGGAGCGTAGCATGAAAACTTTTCGGCAACACAGATTTGCGAATGTTATCCGGTTTCCGCAGATTAACCAACAGCCCGGAGAGCCATTTTCCATTGGAAATAATCGGGCCAACGTCTGCTTTTCCTTCAATATTGCCAAGCTCCATCTGCATGGCGTCAAGAAGCGTCACTTCTCCCGGCACTGCTTCCATCTGCATAAGCAGCTCCTGAAGCCGTTTGTGATCTACTTCAATCCATTTACCCTTCAACAAAGCAAGCCCTTCTGTCTGTGCCAAAAGATGCCCGATCTCTTCCCTTGACAGTTCCATCCCATTCACCATCAGTTTCGGCTGAACAGACACCAGCGTATCAAATCCCAACATGGAAGGCTTCTCTTCCCCAAGGCTTACCGACATAGACACCATGGCTGATTTCTTCTTCCACCAGTTGGGAATACGGCACAAAATTCCGGTTTCTTCAATCTCTTTTATATCTTTTAAAAACATATAAGCCTCTTCTGCCGTCAGGCGCAGAGGATGGAACATCTCTCCCCGCTCCATAAATCCTGCTATCAGCCCAGACACCTCCGCCGCACGGTTTAGGCAGGATAAGAGCATAAGAAGCTTATCCCTTTCATTCTTATACTCCGTCAAAGCATATTTTAACGGCACATGTTTCACCTTACCACCCTCCCCGGTAGTGGCATATGTGGCAAGAAAAGCAAACGGATATTCCTCTTCCTTACTCTCTACCAGATGAAAAAATATACGCTCCGGCACATGCAGATGTTGGCTTTTTTCTGCAAGATACAGCTCAACCGTCCCTTCATAAGATGAAATCTCTCTTGCAAATACCTCTGTCAGCTTTTGGAAAATACTGCGAATCCATTTCTCCGTAATATTTTCCGCACCTATGGCAAAGGGCACCGCCTGCTGCAAATTATTAATCTCTTCTTCCGCCGGCTTAATCTTAACCTGCTCTCTGGCAAGTTCCAGTTCCGGCAGGCTTGTAAGCATTTTCAGAAAAGTATTGGACAACAGATACAGATAACTACCCGTAGCTGTCAAATCCTTTTCCCTCTCCTCAAATCCCATTTTGTACAGGGCATAATATCTGTCCCGCTCAAAATTCTCCAGCCATTTTTGATTCTCTTTCGTACATTCTGCTTCCCGGATATCGGGATAAAAATCTTTTTCCGTAAAAATAAATTGTAATCCCCCGGCTTTTGCCTGCGTTTTGTCCATAGAATAATTCTCCTGCCCTGTTTTTTACAACACAAGTTTATCACAGGATTTGTTTTTTTTCCATAAATAATCATTTTTCCTCTTGAATATCTTTTATTTGCATTTTCCCATATCCTATACTATACTTATTACAGAAAACGGGATGAAATAAGGACATATAAATGGGAAAAATATTTTGCTTAATGGGAAAGAGCGCATGTGGGAAAGACACTATCTATAAGCAGATTTTGTCCGCTCAAAACTTACCGCTCAAAACGCTTATCCCTTACACCACACGTCCCATACGGGACGGCGAACGAAACGGTGTGGAATATTACTTTTTAACGGATGAAGAACAGCAGGTATTGGAACGCCAGGGAAAAATTATTGAGCTGCGCGCCTATCACACAGTACATGGACTGTGGAAATATTTTACGGTCAACGATCATCAGCTTGATCTCGCAAATCATGATTACCTGATTATCGGCACCTTGGAATCTTATGCCAGGCTGCAAGAATATTTCGGCATAGACCGCCTGGTTCCCCTGTACATAGATCTGGAACCAGGGGAGCGATTGCAGCGCGCTCTTGACCGGGAACGAATACAGACAGAACCGAAATACGCGGAGCTGTGCCGCCGCTTTCTCGCAGATGAAGCAGATTTTTCCAGTGAAAAGCTGGCGCAAGCTAAAATATCTGACATTTTTATTAACAACGACTCCGTAAAATGTGCGAAAAGAATTATTTCTTTTATAAAGGAACATATATAAATAACGTAAAATACTGGATCCCACAGAGTATTAGCTGTAATCAGTGATTCATCCGCCAGTATTTTCTACTTTACAACCGCATCAAAAAATCCGATACTAATATCATAGAAAGAAAGGCAGGTGATTGCATGGCGCTCAAAGTAGAACAGGTTACCTCCGCGCAGCCTATAGAGGCTCCGCGTGAAATAGACAAAGCAGACGGCAGCTTCAAATTTGCATTGGCAAGCCACATCGAAGAGTCTGAATTACAGGAAAAGCTAAACGGCTTAATGAAAGACATTACCGCTCAGGGAGATCGGCTGGCAGAACATATGGATATCCGGGATATGAAGAAATACCGGGAACTTGTAAAAGATTTTCTCAATGAAGTCGTCAACCGCTCGCATAAATTTTCCAGAGAAAATTTTTTGGACAGAAGAGGCCGCCACAGAGTGTACGGTATTGTTAAGCTGGTGAACAAGAACTTAGACGACCTTGCCGGCGAACTGGTGAAGGATGAGAAAGACCACCTCACCATTTTAAGCAAAGTGGGGGAAATCCGCGGGCTTTTATTAGACGTTTCCACCTAATATCCTTTTTGTATTTGAACAGGAATATATTTACAGTAGACTAAATATCATATAACCGGGACTACGGCAGCCTAACTGTTACTTTGTCTCAGGTTAGGAAAATGGAGAGCTTTTATGGCAGGTTTTACAAACATTATCGGACATCAACAGATTATCGGACATTTGCAGAATGCAATTTCCATGAACAAAGTAAGTCACGCCTATATTTTCAATGGGGCGGATAAATCCGGGAAAATGCTGCTGGCAAACAGCTTTGCCATGGCGTTACAGTGCGAACGCCAGGATAGGGAGGCGTGTATGGAATGCCACTCCTGTAAACAGGCGCTTTCCGGCAATCAGCCGGATATCATTTACCTCAACCATGAGAAGCCAAATACCATTTCCGTGGATGATATACGAAAACAGGTGAATAACGATATTATCATCAAGCCTTACGCTTCCCCTTATAAGATATACATTATCAATGAAGCGGAAAAAATGAACCAGCAGGCGCAGAATGCATTGTTAAAGACAATTGAAGAGCCTCCGGCTTATGCTGTAATCCTGCTTTTAACTACCAATGCAGATAATTTCCTGCCCACCATCCTTTCCAGGTGTATTACCCTGAACTTAAAGGCTGTACCGGACAGCGAGATCCGCAAATTCCTCATTGAAGCCTATCAAGTACCGGATTACAAAGCAGATATCTGTACTGCATTTGCCCAGGGAACTGTGGGCAAGGCCATTCAACTTGCCAGATCGGAAGATTTTAATGAGATTAAGAATTCTGCTTTACAGCTTCTAAAGCGCGTCAAAGATATGGAATTATTTGAATTGGTAGAGGCCGTCAGGCAGATTGGCAATTATAAACTGGAAATCAGCGACTATTTCGATATCATGACGATATGGTATCGGGATGTCTTACTATATAAAGCAACCTCGGATGTTAATAGCCTTATTTTCAAGGACGAGGTTTACGACATTAAACGCCAGGCAAGCAAGAGTTCCTATGAAGGAATTGAGCATATCATCAAAGCGCTTGATAAGGCAAAACACCGCCTGAACGCCAACGTAAACTTTGATTTGGTGATGGAATTGCTGCTGATGGCAATAAAGGAGAATTAATATTATGATAAAAGTAGTCGGAGTCAGATTCCGCACCGCCGGAAAAATTTATTATTTTGACCCCCAACATTACGATATTAAACTGAATGATTTTGTAATTGTAGAGACCGCAAGGGGCGTTGAGTATGGAAAAGTGATGATCGCCCCCACAGATATGCCGGATGATAAAGTTATCCAACCTCTGAAACCTGTCATCCGCCTGGCAACGCCGGAAGATGAAAAGACGGAAGCCAGAAACCGTGAGAAAGAAAAGGAAGCATATCGTATTTGCTTTGAAAAAATCCAGAAACACAAGCTGGAAATGAAACTGGTGGATGCAGAATACACATTTGACAATAATAAACTGCTGTTTTACTTTACTGCGGATGGACGCATTGATTTCCGTGAACTTGTAAAAGATTTAGCCGCTGTTTTTCGTACCCGTATCGAACTCCGTCAGATTGGCGTGCGGGACGAGACTAAGATTTTAGGCGGCGTCGGCATCTGCGGAAGACCTCTTTGCTGCCACACTTTTTTGTCAGAATTTGTTCCGGTATCCATCAAGATGGCAAAGGAGCAGAATATGTCCCTCAATCCTTCCAAAATTTCAGGCGTGTGCGGCAGGCTGATGTGCTGTTTGAAAAATGAGGAAGAGACCTACGAATACCTGAACAGCCGGCTTCCCAGCGTGGGCGACCGCGTGACTACCGGGGACAAGCTCAGAGGCGAGGTGCAAAGCGTCAATATTCTGCGACAGACCGTCAAAGTTATCGTAGAAATAGATGATGAAAAGGAAATTAGAGAATACAAGGTGGACGAGTTGCGTTACAAGCCCAAACGTAGACGGGAACGCACGAAACTCTCCCCGGAAGAGCTCAAAGAATTATCTGCGCTCGAGGATAAGGGCAAATCTAAAATTGACGACACGCACTGATTGTTATAAATAATTCAGACGGAGAACACATATGTCTGTAGAACTATTAGAGAATGAACGGTTGGACGAGCTCCACCGGAACGGATATTTCATAATCCAGAATCCACAGAAATTTTGTTTCGGCATGGACGCCGTCCTGCTCTCCGGTTTTGCCCGTGTAAAAAGGCGCGAAACAGTTCTCGACCTCGGTACTGGAACCGGGATTATTCCCATTCTTTTGGAGGCAAAGACTGAGGGAGAACATTTTACCGGACTGGAAATTCAGCCGGAAAGCGCGGACATGGCAAAACGCAGCGTCCGTTACAACCATCTTGAAGAGAAAATCAGCATTGAAATCGGCAACATTAAGGATGCTTCCAGCCAGTTTGGGGCATCTTCTTTTGATGTCGTTACGACGAATCCTCCTTACATGACAGGACAACATGGATTGACAAATCCCAACGAGGCAAAAGCGATTGCCCGGCATGAAATCCTCTGTACATTGGAAGATATCATGCGTGAGAGCGCAAAAGTCCTCAAACCGCAGGGCCGTTTCTACATGGTGCACCGTCCATTCCGCCTTGCCGAGATACTGGCACTGATGCGCCAGTATCACATAGAGCCCAAACGCATGCAGCTCGTCTATCCCTATGTTGATAAAGAGCCGAACATGGTATTAATAGAAGGGCTTAGGGGAGGTAATCCGCACGTTAGCGTGGAAAAACCTCTGATTGTATATAAAAAACCCGGCGTTTATACCGATGAAATTTACGATATCTATGGGTATTAATAGATGAATTGCCGTAACTATTCATAAGCCGTACCAAGACATGTCAGCATAACTGCCGTACGTTTCTATGGGGTTCTGAATAGTTGCAATTAATCATATATTGATAGAAAGGGCATGGTATGCAGGAAAAAACACAAGGAAAACTCTACTTATGCGCAACTCCAATTGGAAACCTGGAAGATATTACGCTGCGTGTGCTGCGCACGTTGGAAGAATCAGACTTGATAGCGGCGGAGGACACGCGCAATTCTATTAAACTTTTGAACCATTTCGGAATTAAGACCCCCATGACAAGCTACCACGAATATAATAAGATAGAGAAGGCGCATGAGCTTGTCGGCAAAATGAAAAGCGGTCAGAATGTGGCGCTGATTACCGATGCCGGAACGCCGGGAATTTCTGACCCTGGGGAGGAATTGGTGCGCATCTGCTATGAGTCGGGCATTGAAGTAACTTCCCTCCCGGGAGCCTGCGCCTGCATTACCGCTCTTACGCTTTCAGGTCTTTCCACCAGGCGTTTTGCCTTTGAGGCTTTCCTGCCCAGGGAGAAAAAGGAGCGTGCCGCCATTCTCTCCGCGCTGGAAACAGAGACGCGCACGATCATTCTCTATGAAGCGCCGCACCATCTCTTAAAGACGTTAGAGGAACTTCATGCTGCTTTGGGCAACCGCAGGCTGACACTCTGCCGCGAACTAACTAAGCGATTTGAGACGGCTTTTACTACCACAATCGCCGATGCCATCTCTTATTATGAACAACAGGAACCGAAAGGGGAATTTGTTCTTGTCATCCAGGGGAAAAGCATGAAAGACTTGCAGGAGGAAAAGCAGCGGCAATGGTTGGAAATCCCGCTGACAGAGCATATGGAACATTATGAATCTCAGGGTATCCCCCGCAAAGAGGCCATGAAACTGGTGGCAAAAGACCGCGGTATTTCCAAAAGAGAGGTCTACGCCATGCTGCTTTAAATTTCCACTTGACAAAACCAATAATTTTTGGCACAATATGACAAGAGTTTATATTTTTTTTATAATCTTTAAAATTATTTAAGAAGGTAGGAGGATTTATCATGGATAACAATGTACAAGATAATGGTGGATTTTTATGGGGTCTCTTAGGATTCTGTATTCCGGTCGTAGGTTTGATTCTTTTCTTAATCTGGAAAGATCAGAAGCCTAAGACTGCAAAAGCTGCTGGAATTGGTGCGCTGGTGAGCGTAATCATCTACGTCGTAGCCTATATTCTTATCATTGCTTTAGGAGTAGGCGGCGCTATGATGTTAGGAATGTAATTTGGCTAAATTCTTAAGATTATTTTTCGGATGCCATGCCAGACCGGATCGCTCTTTCTATTTCAGAGGAAAGCAGTTTCCAATCTGTGCACGGTGCACCGGAGAACTTGTGGGTATGATTTTATGCATACCCACTCTTATTTTTTGGGGCTGTCCCTCATTCGGAATTGTCCTGCTTTTGATGGTTCCCCTGATTATTGACGGCTCCGTACAGAAACTGACCTCTTATGAAAGCGGCAACATCCGCAGATTGATTAGCGGAATCCTCTTCGGCATGGCTCTCATTTTCACATTTGTATATTTCCACCGTACCTGCGTGTGGATAGCCGGCGAGATTTTGAAATGGTTTGGCGCAGATCCCGCTGCTGTTACACGGATAACGAAACGAATAGGCGGATTTTAATTTTGACTCCACTTGCTACTGTAAAGTTACGCTAATGTAAATATTAGCTTTTAGAACGGTTCAAAAGGTCTTGCCGCCAAAGCGTCAAAGACAGAATGCACAAAAATTACTCTGGGAAGCTAGCTTCCCAAGATAATATTTGTGCATATTGTTTACATTGCTTTGCAATGTAAACCTTTTGAACGAATCTATGTTCTGTAATTTACATTTGGAGACACCCTTATTCTATCTTTGCGCATCAGCAGCATAGCCTTTTTAACACATATTATAAAAACTATCCTTGCCAATACTTGGGCAAGTATTTTTTCAATATCGCAAACGGCGCCGGTCCCATCTTCATTAACGCCTGATGGAAACGGTAATTGCTGTAATCTTCACCGTACTTCTTCATTGCATATCCTTTTAAATTGAGAAATTCCAAATATCCGATATAATACTTGAGATAATGTGCCGGTTCTTCCACAATCAGCTGATAAATTTCCTGAATCGCCTGTTTATCAACAATATTGTACCCCTGAAAAAAATCTATGGTGTCTCTCAGCGTCCAGCCATCGTAATGAATGCCCATATCCGCCGTCGCATAAAGGCTCAATAACGCCGACTGGTTTTTTTGCAGATAAGCAGCCACCTCTTTTTCCACATCAGAATAGTAAAAAGACTGCATTTCCACATAAGTTGCCCAGCCTTCGGCATAACCGCTGCTGCCAAAAAGGCTGCGGACCGGCGCAAGCCCGCTGCTGCGCTCCATAACATTCTGATACAAATGTCCCGGAAATCCCTCATGTGCAAGCGTTGTGTAAAGTTTGAGCTTTTCATCGCCTTTCGATTCATTGATATAAATACAATTCTGGGAAATATCATCTATGGGCGGCGTCAAATAGAACGCGGGCGCCGTGTATTCCTCCAGGGAAGGATGGACAGACTTGATCGTATAAGCCACCTGCGGAGCCTTGGGAAAATCTTTCTCCATCTTTACCTGTAAATCCTGCAAAATCAATTCCACATCTTCCGTGGGCAACTGATAATTGGCGCATTTCTGGCCGATATCGGGATTTTTCTGCGCCAATGCTTTCATATCCTCCATATCCTGCCCGCGCTGCTGCTCTGTCTGCTTTTGCATCTCTGTCACAGACAAATCAGAACCCGTAACGTCTGTTACCAGGCGGCAGTAATATTCCCTGCCCTTGGGCAAACCGCAAAGCCCGCCGCTGTTCTTTCCGCTGCCTTTTAAAGCCGCCACTTCGCCCGCCAGCACCCGGTATGCAGGAATCAACTTTTCCAGCACAAGCTGACGATTCTGCATGATATAAGCGTCCATCTGCTCTTGTGTGAGAACGTCAGACATCTCCGCAATCCGGCTGTCAAATGTGTACAAAAGGTAGTTATTTTCCGGCTCTTCAGTAAAATTATTGCACTGCTGCACAATGTCATCCGCAGCAAAATCCGCCATAAATAATCCCTGCTGTGATTTTTTCTTTTCAAATTCTATAATCTGTGCAAAGAAATCCGGGGTTATGGATAGCAGCCCCAAATAATCCTTTATATCCCGCTCATCATAAAACGTATACTCTGCCAGAAGTACCGGAAGCTGAGAAGTAAAACCCGTGCTGGGACGCAAAATTTCATCATAAAGATCAAATCCTGTTGCTGATAGTTCTTTGCTGATAAAATCTATCATTATATCGTACGTCATCTGCTGGGAAAGCGTAAGCTTACTTTTTTCAAACCCACGGAGTTTTTCCTTCCAATTTTCCAAGAGGACGGAAGTTTCCCCATTTTCATTTACTGAGATGCTTCCATATGTAATCGGATAATTCTCAATCCCATACTTTTCTGGATGGGCCAGGTTGTAATGCATATTCAATGTACTCGCAGCCACCTCTGAGCAGAAAATTTGATTCGTATACTCTGTAAATTCCTGCTGTTTGCCAGCGTTTTCCGCATTCTGCGGATTTCCCACGCACCCTGTCTCAAAACATAATAAAATAGACAAAAAGATGGGAACCAGCCTTAATAAAGTTTTTTTCATAATAAATCCCTGCACTCCTGGGTATATTCTTTCTATATTTATGAAGATTGGGAAATGTTTATGAAAAAACAGTTTCCTTGCCTGAAAATGTTTGATAAAATGGTAAGGAAGGAGGGTCTGCCATGGAAAACTTAAATAGCATCAACCTTGAAGAAATGGATTTTGTGGACATGGAATTGGAAGAAATACAGGAACTGGCGGAAAGCCTGCTCTCGGAACGAAAGTATTCCATGTTAAGACAAATGTTAGGCAATCTGAATGCGGCAGATATCGCTCTTTTGTTTGACGAAATCGACAAGAAAGAAATTCCTCTGCTCTACCGCCTGCTGCCCAAAGAAGAGGCCGCAGAGACTTTCACCTATATGAGCCGCGATATGCAGAAAACCTTAATCAATACATTGACTGACCGGGAACTGCGGGCCGTGATGGACGACATTTTTCTGGACGACACGGTGGACATGATTGAAGAGATGCCCGCAAATGTAGTCGCGCGTATTTTGCGCAATACCGATGAAGAAACCCGCAAAATGATCAACCAGGTGCTCAATTACCCCAAAGACAGCGCCGGAAGTTTGATGACGATTGAGTACGTCAATATCAAAAAGGATATGACTGTGGGAGAGGCAATCAGCCGTATCCGCCAGACTGCGGTGGACAAGGAGACGATCTACACCTGCTATGTCACAGAACACCGCAAACTAATCGGCATGGTATCTGTGAAGGATCTTTTGATGGCGGAAGATTCCATGCAGATTGAAGATATCATGGAAACGAATGTTATTTACACGGACACACATGAGGACAAAGAAGAAGTCGCTAAGATATTTAACAAGTATGATTTCATGGCCATTCCAGTCGTAGACCGGGAGGAACGCCTGGTGGGCATCGTCACATTCGACGACGCTATGGACGTTATGCAGGAAGAGAATACTGAGGATATCACGAAAATGGCGGCTATGACGCCCACGGAAGACAGTTATTTCAATACCTCTGTCTTCTCCCACGCTAAGAGCAGGATTGGCTGGCTGCTTGTGCTGATGCTCTCCGCTACTGTCAGTGGCTTCATCATCAACCATTACCAGGAGTCGTTCAAATTGTACCCTCTGCTGGTATCCTTTATACCCATGCTCAGCGGTACTGGCGGTAACTGCGGCTCCCAGAGCTCCACGTTAATGATCCGCGGTTTGTCTCTGGATGAAATCAAGTTCAAAGACATTTTCCGTGTAATTTTCAAGGAATTCCGCATTGCTATTCTAGTCAGTATTGTGCTTGCCATTGTCAACGGCATTCGCATTTATATACAATACGGGGACATGCAGATGTCCTTGATTATTGCGCTTTCGCTTGTGGCTGTAGTTGTGCTCTCCAAATTTATCGGCTGCACGCTGCCGTTGGTTGCAGAACATATCCACCTTGACCCGGCGTTGATGGCTGCGCCTTTGATTTCCACAATTGTAGATATCTGTTCTACGCTATTGTATTTTAAAATCGCAACGGTTGTGCTCCATATTTCCGTTTAGATTAAGATGATGAGAGTATAGTAATTTATTTATGACAATTACCAGGATTCATTTTTACACTCTAATCCTGTTGGATAAATAATAATATAAGGGGGAAACAAAAGATGATGACTGTAAGCAACAACCTTCTGGCGTTGAATGCCACAAACCAGCTGAAAACGAATGTAAACACCAAAGTAAAATCTATGGAAAAACTCTCTTCCGGTTACCGCATCAACAAGGCTGCGGATGATGCTGCCGGTCTCTCTATCTCTGAGAAAATGAGAAGCATGATAAGAGGGTTGGATCAGGGAACTAAAAATGTGCAAGACGGCGTCTCCTGGGTACAGACAGGGGACGGCGCATTAGACGACGCCCATGCCATTATGCACCGGATGACGGAACTGACGATCCAATCCTTAAACGATACGAACACCGACGAAGACCGCATGGCTTTGGAACTGGAATTTGAGTCTCTGCAAAGTGAGCTGGACAGAATTGGCGGCACGACGACATTCAACACCAAACCTATTTTTGAAGAGCATGTAAGCCCCTATTACCAATGTGAAGGCAATATCAAATGGAATCCCCAGCAGCTCCATGTCATTTCAGCCGGCAGCAATGATTTATCTTTTACCTACCGGGTTACGGACGCTTCACCCCAGAAAACCGTTACTGTCACTGTGCCTCCGGGACAGTACACAACCCAGGAGCTTGTAGACGAAATTGAGTCCGCGTTGAGCGCCCTGCCGCCCACGGACGAAGAACTGGTGCTTGAGTTTACACCGGAAGGTACATGTAATGCCACGGTTGAAGGAGGAACGGCCATTGATTCTGTCTCAGGAGGCCTCTCGTACCTTTTGAATAAAGTATACGCCGGCAGCAGTTTGGGCGCGCTTATCGGGACTACAGAGTTTCCCAGGGAGGACAGCAAATTATTTGTAGCGAAAGACAAAAACGACACTATGACCTTCACCATTGAAGATTTCTCCGGAAACAGCACAACAAAGACCATCACGCTGCCCCAAGGCGCTTACACAAAAGATCAGTTAATCGACATCATTAACGACCAGCTAAAAGACACTACGGTAAAAGCCGTCTCTAAAGGAACCGGCATAAAACTACAGAGCGATGACTCAATTGTTACAGGCTTTAAGGGAAACATGTTCCAAATTGACGATAAAGGCGGAACTGTCTATGACTCTGTATTTTATGACAATACGAAGTACGGCTCTGTCGATAAAACAGCCGCAACCTTTGCCGGCGGTTATGTACTGCCCACATTTTATAAGGATGAAGAACATCAATTTTTTGAGATAAACAGCGCCAACAATACGCTCATTTTACAGCCAAACGATAGCGAGAATCCTGTGACGCTTACCATTCCTGACGGAAGGTATAGCATCGCGGATATGGAAGACTGGCTCAACCAGGCGTTTCAAGCCAACAACCTTGATGTCACTGCCATAGCAAAGGAAAAAAATAATTACCAGGGGCTTTTTTTGCAATCAGGCCTCACAGGATTGGACAGCCGTATCAATTTAGATAAAACCAGCAGCGCTTACAATACCTTATTTGTTACCAGGCAATACAATACATACGGCCCCAGTGTTGACCCTATAAATGAAACAACACCCAACAAAGAAGCAATTTATAAGGCGTCTAAGGACTTGTCGGTTATTTCTCCCACTTCGCCCTTAGAAATTAAGGCCGGCGTCAATGATTCCTTTACCATCAACATTAATGGCACAGCCTCCACCATCACACTGAGTGCAAAAACATACACAGACATGCAGTCGCTCGTCGATGAAGTGAACGATCGTCTCAACGGCAGTTCGGCAACGGCCGCCTACAAAGGCAAAACGACAGTCTGGCATGAGGACGGTAAGATTCGCATAGGCGGAGTACCCTCAGAAAAAGTAGACTCCATCCGCATTTCAGCAAATGGAAACAATATGGGTTATAATGATATTTTTGTGGGTTACAAGGAATATACCCTGCCGGACAAAACACATGTCGGCTCTGTGACCCTGGACACACCGTTTGACGGCAATATTGATTCTTCCCAAAGCAATATGACGGTAATTGTGGACAACAAGACCCATAATGTCACCCTGCCAACCGGGCCAAACGTTTCAAAGGACGATATCATCAATGCCATTGAATCCCAGATACCGCCTGAAATTATCGAGAATAAATGTCCCCGCACAAGCGCCACAGGGACCTCCGGCGACCAGAATTTCTCTACTACGGCCTTTGGCAAGAGCGATAGTCCGGTTTCCTGGAACGATTCCAGCACCGGCTCTTCCTATAAACCGGAAGGAATTGTTGATTTTGTAACAAACACGCCGGCGAAACTCACCGTAGGCCCGAAGCTGAAAGACAACATGCATATCGGCTCCGGCAACAATGAAATTCGCCTGACTTTAAACGGCACTTCAAAAACATTAAAATTAGATGACGGGGATTATGATCCTGCCTCCCTGGCAGAACATCTGCAAAAGAAAATTGACGAGACGTTTGGCGGAGGACTTGGCGGCGCCCTTGTAACTCTTGACGGAAACCAGCTTGTCCTGGAGTCCCGGCTGCCCGAACCGGAATATATGGACGCCAGACAGACTTCCATCAGTTGTTCCACCAGCACCAGCAGCTTTCTAAGAGACCTTAACACAGAAAAACATCCGGCAGAGTGGACGAGCAAGCTGCCTCTCTCTTCCGATATCAATATTGACAACACGAACCGTACCTTTGAGTTTCAATTAACGCAAAACGGCAATACGGTAACCATCCCTGTAAGCCTGACACCGGGACATTATAACTCATCTTCTATTATTACAGAATTTAACCGCCAGCTCAACGGCACCGGCGTAACAGCTTCCCTTTCCTCAGGCAAGCTGATGCTTACCTCGGACGCAATGGGAAGCGACGTCTACATAAGTTACAACACCAAAAAGGGAGGCTCCTCTGTGGAAGCGCTGTTTGGCAGCATGACAGCAGAAAAACCCGCCCAGGCAGTCGTCAACCAGAAGACGGAATCACCGATCGTTATTACAGAAGGATCATCCGACATTTTTACTATTTTTGTCAATGGCAAAAACCATACGATTACCTTAGACAAAGGAAGCTATGACCGCAACAGCTTTGTCAAAATGCTCAACCAGAAATTCACAGACAACGGTATAGACTTAAAAGCCTATGTTTCCGGGAATAAATTAGGGTTCCAGACAGTAGCCGCCAAAGGCACGTCGGCAGCCTTCATTCTCAATTATGATACCGGAGGCACCTCCATGAAATCCATTTTCGGCGTTACGGAACTCTCCGGCATTAAGGCAGATTTTACGCCCGATGGTAAGCTTCATCTCTCCTCCACTGGCTCCGGCAGTAATATCAAAGTACCGGCAGCAAACGGAGGACCCTTCCAGCCCCAAACGGAGTGGAGAGCCGTCAATCCGACTTATACAAACGGCTATCATTCCAAGAAATACAGCAGCATACAGGGCCAGCCTCTGTCCGGAGATATCGAGATTAATGAATGGAACAGTAACTTAACCTTTAATTTCCGCAATGAAGATACTACAGAACAGGTAACCATTAATATTCCTGCCAATACCTACACCTTCGCAGAATTACAGGCTAAATTGCAGGCTCTGGTAAACAACGAAGTAGGCGGCAACGGTAAGATAGACGTCATCGTAAACAGCAGCGGCGTGCGTTTCCAGGCTGTGGAAACAGGCAGCAAATATCAATTTGGCGCTCCTAAGGGAGGCTTTGCCGATAAGGTCTTAGGCCGTTGCAAAGAGATAACGAAAAACCAGGATACCACCAATAAAGATGGCACGCAGACCGTCACCCCCGCCTTCATTGTTGGGCGCAAAGACGTCAAAAATGAAGGCGCTGAAATCCGCAAAGGTTTTAGTGATCAGCTATCTTTAGACTTAACAATTTACAATGATAAATCAAATCCTCCCATTAACAAAATGTATTCTATAAGCGTAACCTTGGACGAAGGAAAATACTCTGGTAACGAATTGCAAAAACATCTTCAGGAAAAAATTAACGATGAGCTCAAGAGAATAGGCTTGGAAGAAAACACGGTTGTGGTAGGGCTTGGCAATATTACCACCGGCGTTCAGAATGCCAACGACCACAACGCTATAAATTTCAGTCTGCCGCAATCAGACGATAAAGTTAAAATGCCGGAAAATGCCAAATATATCATAGACGGCATTAAGGGCAACGCCGCATTTGAAATCTTCTATCAGACAGATGGTAAACTTATTCCTTCTTTTATTGTGGGAACGAAAGACATCTCTGGCGGATTGACACTGAAACCGGAAGATACTGATTTTTCATTGGAAGTAGACGGCACTCCCTATACGCTCAAATTAAACGAAGGGGAATACCCTACGCCTGACGATATTCTTGACGAAGTAAACCGCGCGTTGAGCGCTGCGGGCGCTCCCCTGATCGCTCGAATGGAAGACAATTACCTGAAAATCTCCCATAAACAGCCGGGTGAACATATAATTGATAACATACAGGGAGGCTCCAGGGACGCCCTGTTCTACTCGGAAAAGGGAAATAAAGAGGAAAAACCTCCCTTCTACATCAAGCCCAACAGCATAAAGGACGACCATATCGCCCTTACCCGGCACAGATTTAGCACTGCCTACCTGAAAATTAATTCCGTCTGCATTTCCAAGCCAAAATATGCAGAAAAAGCTTTGGAAAGGTTGAGCGCTGCACTGGCAATGACTTCTGAGATACGCAGTGATTTCGGCGCTACCCAAAACCGCCTGGAATATGCATCCAACAACAACCGGAACATCGCAGAAAATACACAGCAATCAGAATCCCGCATCAGGGATGCCGATATGGCGGAAGAAATGGTACGGTATGCAAACTCTAACATTTTACAACAGGCAAGCGAAGCTATTTTAGCACAAGCCAACCAGCAGCCACAGGGAATTTTAAACCTCTTCTCTGCATAAAATGAAACAACTGTAACTATGGAAGTGATTTTATGCTCAATTACTTATGGGGTTTTATGATTGTCATTGGTATTCTCTACGCCGCCTTTACCGGCAATCTTCCCGCTGTCACAAACGCAGCCCTGGATTCCTCCAAAGAGGCCGTCACCCTCTGTATCACGATGATGGGGGTGATGTCCCTCTGGGTAGGATTGATGCGTATTGCTGAAAACTGCGGGATTATCCGCGCAGCCGCGCGAATGCTCAACCCTCTATTACGTTTCATGTTCCCCAACATCCCTAAGGAGCACAAGGCAAATGAATACATTTCCACCAATATCATTGCCAATGTCTTCGGCCTGGGATGGGCGGCAACGCCCGCCGGCTTAAAGGCTATGGAATCTATGGGAGAATTGAACAACCACAGCAAAGTGGCAAGCAAGGAAATGTGCACCTTCCTGATTCTCAATGTCTCCTCCTTCCAACTAATTCCGGTCAATATGATTGCTTACCGCAGCCAATATGGCTCGACAAACCCCGCCTCCATTTTGGGTCCGGCCATGATTGCCACCTTCTTTTCCACACTCGCCGGCATTGTATTTGCCAAAGTGATGGCATGCCTGCCAGAAAAACAGTCTTACATATCCGATAAAAAAGGAGGACGCCTATGAATATCCTCCTTTTTTTATCTGATGCTATGATCCCAATATTAATTTTTTCCATTGTCGGCTATGGGCTTATCAACCATCATTCCATCTATGATGATTTTATCAAAGGAGCGACAGACGGTTTTCACACGGTTATCGGTATCATGCCTACCTTGATTGGATTGATGGTAGGCGTAGGAATTCTGCGCGCCTCAGGATTTTTGGATCTCCTGTCCTCCATGCTTGGCGTGATAACGGAACCGCTGCATTTTCCGGCAGAACTGGTACCGGTTTCCATCGTAAAAATGTTCTCCTCCTCGGCCGCCACCGGCCTGGTTCTGGATATTTTCAAGCAATACGGGCCGGATTCCCTCTATGGCACTATAACCTCTATTATGATGAGCTGCACGGAAACTATTTTTTATACCATGAGTATTTATTTCATGACTGCAAAAGTGCAAAAAACACGCTACACACTTGCCGGAGCTCTTTTCACAACCTTGATCGGGACAATTGCCAGCGTTATTTTAGCCACATAAGCCGCTCTTATAAGTTCTGCTTTGCAAGATATTGTTTTGTCTCTGCAACTATAACACTGCTCAATAATACAATTGCAATCAGGTTGGGAACCGCCATCAATCCGTTAAAAATATCGGCAATTGTCCATACGGCGGAGACCGTCATAAACGGCCCGATAAACACACAGATTATGTACAACCGGCGGTATGCTTTTATAACATGCCGCCTTCCTCCGGTGAGATATTCCAGACACTTTTCACTGTAATAATTCCATCCTAAGATCGTGGTAAAAGCAAAACACACAAGACATACCATCAAAAGAAAAGACGATACCTCCGGCTCAAAGGGAAGCCCCGCCTGAAATGCCCTGGTTGTCACCGCCACACCGTCAAGCCCAATATTCCATGTTCCGGTAATCACAATCGCAAGTCCTGTCATCGTACAGATAATTACTGTGTCGATTACTGTGCCCAGCATGGACACCAGCCCTTGTGCCGCCGGTTCATTTGTCCGTACGGCTGCGGCGGCAATCGGTGCGCTGCCCAGACCTGCTTCGTTGGAAAAAACGCCTCTGGCAACTCCTTTCTGCACGGCAATCATCATTGCTCCCAGCGCACCGCCGGCCGCGGCGTCTAAGCCAAATGCACTGCGAACGATCACCGTCAAAGCCGCAGGAATTTGCTTATAATGAAAGACAAGAATCAGGGCCGTTGCTGTAACGTATGTTACCGCCATAAACGGCACAAGCACCTGCGCTACCCCGGAAATACGCTGTAATCCGCCAATCAATACAAGCGCCACACAGACAGTCAGCACAAGGCCGGATATAATAACGCTCCAGGAATACTCTCTACCAAAAAAATTTACAGTGCATTGATTCTGTGGGTCAAAAAATTGATTGACTGCCCCGGTAATGCCATTAATCTGTGTAAAGGTGCCGATTCCCAACAATCCTGCGCACAAACCAGAAAATGCAAAGCATTTGCCCAGCCATTTCCAGTTTCTGCCCATTCCGTGCTCTATATAACAAAACGGCCCCCCGACAATATGTCCATCTTTTGCCATTACACGGTATTTGACTGCCAAAAGACATTCCGAATACTTGGTCGCTGTGCCGACAATTGCTGCCGCCACCATCCAGAATAAGGCGCCTGGACCGCCTGCCACCAAGGCTGTGGCAACTCCCACAATATTTCCCGTACCAATTGTTGCCGATAACGCCGTACATAGAGAAGCAAACGGCGTCACCTCCCCACTTTCCTGCGCTTTCTCATTCGTAATGAGATTTCTTACAGCAAGAGGAAGATGCCTTACCTGAAGTCCTCGCAGGCGGATTGTCATAAAAACGCCTACCAATAATATTAACGCAATCAGCGGAACTCCCCAGACAAGGTCATCAATCCTCTTCAACAGAATTTCCGGCAATACGTTTGTCCTCCCCTTACTATTTATATTATTTCGTTATCTTATCTATTAATCCAGATATCTTCCCAGCTCCGGCATCCAATCGCCCAGAAACACTTCGTCTTTCAGTACCCCTTCAAATACCGGCGTCAGAAACGTTGTCAACAATTCTATGACTTCTTTCCACTGCGGGTATAACTCCATCGTGCGCTTGCTCTGGCTCTTCCAGCGTCTCTTCATATAGCCGTAATCTTTGTAACTGATAAATGTATCGAGACGTTTTTCAAAAGATGGAATAGGATATTCCCTGGTTAAACGATTCATATTTTCCCAGACTTTCCTTCCATCTACAGGCTCCTTACAAAGTACCTCATATACCTCCTTATACCATGACATATCCTTTATTAATTCTAAGTCCTTAATAATTTCATAAAATGCCAATGTTAAGTACTCCTCGGGCGGAAACATTTGATAAGTAACATTTTCCTGTTTCCCTATCATTATCCGACTTCTTTTCTGTGGAAAAATCTCGTGTCCGGGAAATGGAATTAAATGCAGTTCAAAAGGAATGCGGTACGGTTCCTTGTGAATTTCCAGAAAAATTTTCACTGGACTTCCCATACGGCTCTTCCTGCAAAACAAAATTTGCATTTCTCTTTCTTCTTCTGTGTCCTCCGCCGCTTTCTTTATCCCTTCCTCTTCTGTATCCTCCGCTGTCTTCTTTATCCCTTCTTCTATGCTCTCTGACGTTTTCTTTATCCCTTCTTCTGCATCCTCCGCTGTCTTCTTTATCCCTTCTTCTACGCTCTCTGACGTTTTCTTTATCCCTTCTTCTTCTGCATCCTCCGCTGTCTTCTTTATCCCTTCTTCTTCTTCTGCTTTCCCTATCTCTTCTTCTGGACTTTCTGACGCTTTCTCTGTCTTTTCTTCTGGACTTTCTGGCGCTTTTTCTATCTGTTGTGCATCTGCGCTCTTTTTTGCTTTTTTATGTTCCGCTGTTTCTTGTCCTTTCATTTGAAACAGTGATATTAAATTTTCTGCTGTATCTTCGATTTCTTCGCCAGGTGTAAAAAAGACAATCTTATCCAGCAGCACCTTCTGATACTTTTCACTTTCCAGAAAAGTGTCATTTTTTAATAACAACTTTTTATTCCAGGAAACCTCTTCTATTTTTCTCAAAATTTCCTCCACTCCTGAAATTACAGTCTGGTAAATTGTCAAAGGTTTTCCTTCGTTTTTATCTATATCCATTTTTATAACCACACTCCTATTCGATTCTGGACTTTCTGCGTAACTTTCCGAAACCTTGCATACTCCAAAAGTTTCTGAACATCCTTATCCGGCTCTTCAATATAACAGCGCAGACATTTCTGTAAAGTCTCCCGCTCTAACTTTTCCTCAAATTTCAGGCAGTCACAGATAAGTCTTTCTTTATCATAGATAAACATTTTCCCATCACCAAGGGGAAATTCCAAGGCCCCTGCCAGCAGAATATCTGGCTCAATATAATAAGGCTGGATGGGGGGATAATTCATTTTAAACCTGGATTTTGAGGTATTCTTATCTATCGCAATCTGCCAACAAGCAGGTCTTGTCTCCAAATAGCCATGATAAAATAATGCCGTTTCCAGACAGAGAACCCCATCTGGGAACAATCTGCTGACCATACTCTCTTCGGAAATTTCAGTAAAACCTATACTGTAGTAACCGTTTTTGACTCTCTCTAAAATACCCTCTTCTACAAACTGCTGAATCTTCCGATAATCCATAGAAAGCTCATAGAGCTGGGAAGTTTTCATGAGCCCTCCGTGTAATTCCATTTCCCGACGCAATTTTTCTACTAGCGCCTCTTTCTTTTCTTGAATTTTTCCCATATTTTTTCCGCTCCTATTTATTTAAGGTGGTTATTTTATTGTATTCCCCCAGTAATTATTTGTCAATCCGTGTCGCCTAATTTTTCGTGCCCAGAAAAAGCCCCTTTACAAATAGTCTACTATCCTATAGATTATTACTAGAGACAAGTATTTATACCACAGGGAGGCGCTATGTCGCAAAATAAATTTAAGAAAAATCCATCCAGGGAAACTTGTGAGTCTATAATTCGCAGAATCCTCACTGCTGAAATTGGGGAACGCGGAAAAAATGAACACTTTCGTCAGGCAGCAGATTTCATGCCCTACTTTGAATCCCTCTACCTGGCTTCCGACAGTCTAACAAAACAAGTGCAACGCGCTGTCAAAATGATGAACCTACCCAAAGATGAGAACGGATATTTTATCATCAATAAGTCTCCCATGCAGGTCCAACAGGATCAGGAACTCAAACGAATTTTTCAGATGTACAATGCATCTTATTCTGACCTCTCCGGCTGTGAAACGCTCTTATTGGAATTACCGGAAACCTGCATAGACTATCTGATGCGTCTGATTGCAGAATCTGAAACGTTTAAGGGAATGTACGCAACAATGCTGAAAGTGTGCAATGGTATCCTTTTTTACACAGAAGATAAACGAGGACTTTGGAATCTGTTGAAACAATTTATTCCTTTTGAAGAATAATCTTTTACTGGCAAAATTTTAGGAACATGAAATTTTCGCTTTGTAAAGTAATACTTTCTGAAACTTAATTTTCAGATTATAATGTTATAGTTTTATATATTATTAGATAATTTATTGCAATTATACCAATGTCTTAATTAAGCTAAAAAGACAATATATCATTGATATATTGTCTTTTTAAGCTATTATTATACTAATAAAATGTCTTTTCAAATTTATTGGACTATTATTTTACTTTTTCTATTCTGTATCTCTTTCATTATTTCAGATAATCATAACACATTTACATTGTGTAATATCATCTTCATTCTCAATCATTTGAAGCATTATCTCCTGCCCCAACGTCCCCATCTGCCGCCCTTGATTTCTTTGAATTTATGTTTCTGCTGCCTGCGGCTTTCAAATTTATACCGAATTAAATAAAAATTATCCGCTAAATGGTAAATTCCAAATCCAATTCCTACAAGTAAAATAAATGATATAACCCCGATGACGATATATTTAACATTGATTTTAATTAGCTTTTTCTCCGGCATGGGAACGACATCCATTTTTTTCTTGAACTTAAATTCTGCTACTTTCGTACCAGTCATTTCTATATCTGTTCCTCCGACATCGCGGTCTGCATATGTGTATTCAATTCGCCCGACGATTCTGTCGCTGTCTTTGCTCTCTATGACTTTTGGTACAGCATCCTCAAAAGCCGCAGCTGTAGGAAGTACAACACATCCTGTCTTGTTTAATCCGACAAAAGATTCTTCATTCTCAAAAATCTTCATCTCTGGCGCATCCTCTGAATAATTCTTTTCATTTTCTGCCACATTCCAGAGCTGGAAGTTCTCAAAACAATAATCAAACAGCGTACGCGTATCAATATAATGATTCGGCGCCGTCTCTTTCATAACTGCACAAATGAGCGTCATACCGTCTTTTTCGGCAAACGTTAAAAGCGTACTCCCCGCCACGCTCGTATAACCAGTTTTACCTCCAATGCAATAGTCATAAAGATACTGCTCATCTCCTTTATAATTATTGAGCATTTTATGGTGGTTACTGAGATACGTTTCCTCGCTATGCTTATTCGTAGGAGGAATGGTGTAGCGTTTCGTGTTCACAACCATACGGAAAATATCATTTTTCAACGCTTCTCTGGAAATCAAAGCCAAATCATATACGCTGGTCCAATGATTATCATCGGGCAATCCATGCGGGTTATTAAAATGCGTATCTGCACAGCCCAGCTCTTTGGCCTTACGGTTCATCATATCAATAAAATTGTCATAACCCTTGCCTACATGCTCTGCTATCGCATAACCGCATTCATTTGCTGATTCCAACATCAAACCATAAAGACATTCACGCATCGTCATTACCTCGCCGATATCGCGTGAAATTCCAGATCCTTCTGTCTTGTATACCGCGTCTTGGGAAAACGTCACATCTTCATCCAATCCAGAATTCTCTACCGCAAGCAGGCTTGTCATAACCTTTGTCGTACTCGCCGGATAACCTCGGTCATGTGCATTTTTCTCATACAACACTGCCCCGGTAGATGCTTCCATTACAATTGCCGTTTCAGCTTGAATCTGCGGACCCTCGGGCCAGTATTCCTCCGCCTGGACCGGAACTGCATATACCGGGAGCAGGCAAATCATACCCAACAACAAAATCCGCCATCTCTTTCTGTTCTTCATAACAATTTCTCCTCATATGTAATATGTGATATCTATAACAATTCAGCCATATTACCTGCCATCCGTAGGAACAATGACTAAACTGTTACAAAATTGTTACATCGCCTATAGTATAGCATATCCAAATATACAAATCAACTTTCTCTGAAATTTGAATTTCCCCATATTGTAATTTTATAGAAAACGTTGCTGTCACTTTGTGATATGGACTGTTTCATGTTATAATATGGATTAAATAATCTTACTTGTTACAGTTTCAAGGAAAGGCTGTTGTATTAACATAAATTGCAGGAGGTACGTATGAGACTAAGAAATATTCCCGGTTCCCGGGAAGTAATTGCTGAAAACCACTGGTGTATTGCAGAAACAGAAGATTGTAAAGGAAAGTGGCGTGATATTTTTGGCAATGACCAGCCAATTCACATTGAAATTGGTATGGGAAAAGGAAAATTTATTATGGCGCTTGCCAAACAGAACCCGCAAATAAATTATGTAGGTATTGAAAAATATTCCAGTGTATTACTGCGAGGACTACAGAAAATGGAAGAAGAACCTCTGGAAAATATACGTTTTGTCCGTATGGATGCAGAAAATATTTGTGAAATGTTTGACAGAAATGAAGTATCGCGCATCTATCTGAATTTTTCTGACCCTTGGCCCAAAGACCGCCATGCAAAACGCCGTCTGACTTCACGGCAATTTTTGTCGCTTTACCAAAAAATACTAAGTAGCAGCGGGCTTTTGGAATTTAAAACAGATAACATCGGGCTTTTTGACTTTTCTCTTGAAGAAGTTAGGGAATCATCATGGATATTACAATCATTTACCAGGGACCTTCACCATGATGAAAATATGAACCGGGGGAACATTATGACAGAATATGAGGAAAAATTTTCAGCAAAAGGAAATCCTATCTGTAAGCTAGTGGCTTCTTTGCCGGATAACGTAAAATAAAATACTGCGAGATAAAAAAGAGACTGTAGCACTAATATATTTATTCGTTCAAAAGGTCTTGCCGTTTATGCGGCAAAGACAGAATGCACAAAAATCACTCTGGGAAGCTAGCTTCCCAAGATAATTTTTGTGCATGTTGTTTACATTGCTTTGCAATGTAAACCCTTTGAACGAATCTATACCTTGTAATTTATGTTAGTGCGACAGTCCTTTTTTACATACTTCCTTTATTACTTACATTGTAAATAATCTAATTCTATTCTAGCTTTATTACCTTCGCCGGATGTTCATCGTCTGTGTAAAGGACTTTTATCATATCTCCCTGCTGGTATTTTACAATATCCAGAAGGTCGGTGTTAGTTAAATCTACATCAAAAACCTCCTCTTTGCCCTCCAGCGCAAAATAAATATGTGTGTTGCCTTCTATATTTACGGGAATTAGATTGGTAATCCTGCCAGAGATACTTTTACTCTGCTCCTCTAATGTTGAAGTAATTCCATTATTTTTCAACAACTTACTATAGGCTTTCTCACATTCCTTAATACTGTTTCCAGTCGCCACCCACTGATATTTCTGAATATTCACCATGCCGTACATTTTCACCAGGCCTGCACCGTCTTTCAAAGCCATAAAATATGTGGGCTCCCCTGAAATATTAAGAAGCAGGGGGAACGTTGCTTTATAACCTAAGTTCTGCACCTGGCCTTCTGCTGACGACATTGCCGATTCCTCCGTAGCGCCTTCCACTTTATAGAAACGTGTCTCCATCGTACGCTGGTTCATCAGAACAAATCCTACGTTAGATTGATCCCCACTGACACTAGTAACGCCAGAATATACCCACACATCGTCATCCAATGCAATATAGTTATATCCATTTGTGGTCTGCAAACAATCTTTCTGTCCTAATACGCTGTTAAAGTAGCCATGCTTTAAAGTTCCGCTGTAGTCATAAAGCTCCATCAATAACTCTGCCTGATACACTTTATCTACCCACTGCGGCACTTCATCAATCTTATAATCCGTGCATTCACCGGTGACAGCATTACAAATTACTACATTTCCAATCGTCACTCCGCCAAACAAACCAATATTAAATTTCTTTACCGGACAAATCCAAAACGGCGTTCCCTCTTCATCTATCTCAAAGAAAATTTGATCTGTAAAAATATAAGTAGGATAACGGAAACGTAAATGCCTGTATATATTACGATTCAAATATTCCGCCTTAGAATACTTAATTCCCTGTTCCAGCTTCACGCATTCTGTATCCTGCGTCGCCATGTCAATCTTAATGTACGCCGGAATTCCCTTGCTTTGATTCGTCAACCATTTAATCGGACTTGCATAAACTAAAGGCGTCACACGAACCGGCTTGTTGTTGACATTAATTTGGCTATAATCATTAGACACCTCAAACTGAGAAACCATGTCTACCATACTTCCCATCTTACGGTTACCCAAGAGCGCTGCGGAATCTTTATCCAAAATAGGAATCGTATTATAGTCAACTTCAGAAATATCTTTTGTGAAATCACGATTCTCCACACTCATCAACTGCTGATATTTCTTTGCATTTATAATTGGTGAAGAGAGCAAAGCTCCAATCCCCAAGGTGACGAGAAGAACCGCCAACAATCCCAAACATATTTTCGTTGAAATATTCAATGAAATATCCAAGGTCTTGTTCTTTATCACATATTCAATCCCTCCTCCTTCCCGGATCATCTTGCGCACAGACAAAATAACTCCAACCACAATTACTGCCCCGATTACAAACCACCAGGTTCCCACAGAATGTATATTAAATGCGGGTATGGTAATATAGTAATAGACGAATGCTGCTACTAACAATATTATTGCAATTACTACATATTTCGCTGTTTTTTTCATTACTTTCTCCTCTTATCTCTATCTGTATTATCAGGTTAGTACAATTCTACTCTTTTCCTATCTTAATGTCAAGTAAACCTTATTACTTACACAAAATTTATATTTTGATAAGCTAATAAATACTTTTTTAAAAAAAACTAAAAAAATGTAAAAAAGTTCTTGCATTTCATTAAATTTTATTATATAATAATCCTTGTCTTAGAAATGACGTAAGCGCCTCTAGCTCAGCTGGCAGAGCACCTGACTCTTAATCAGGGTGTCCAGGGTTCGAACCCCTGGAGGCGCACTACAAGAACTTGTTGTGATGATGCGCTCTCATGATGGGTTCTTTTTTTTGCCTAATCAATTATTCCTTAATATTAATTTATCTTTTACAAAAACTGAGATTGTTATTTATTGTTGTCATTACTTTTTTAAACTGAAGTTCATTTCTTGTCATTGAGAATTTTCTTTACCTCGTCAAAAGACTTTTGTATGGTACTCATCTTTTTTTCCAGATTCGGTTTTCTATAACCAACTTCCGCTAATTTCTGTTTAATCGTTTTCTTACGCTTCATTTAAGCTCCATGATTCATAGATATATTTAATTTATTATATGAGCTTTCATACTAAATGTAGTATAATAACAAGTTTTAAAAAAGAAGTTATCACACGATTATATTTACTGCTTTAGCTGTAAGGCTTTTTAAGCGACAAATAATTTCGTGCGACAACTTCTTTGTATACTTACATATTTGCAATCAAAGCTGCAATGTCATCTGGGCTCATCGGCTTATTAGGATCTGACATGTCTGGCATGGGTGGTTTCTCTTCTTCTTCAAATTTGATCGTCTCTTCCGGAAGATCCTCTGTAGCAGTATTTGCAATTAATGCTGCTATATCTTCCGGGCTCATCGGTTTATTGGGATCTGCTATTGCTTGCTCCGTTGCAGGTTCTTCTGCTTGAGCCTCCTGTGAAAAAACAGCTTCTTCTAAAGATTTCTGCTCCTTCAAAAGTTCAGAAATAATTTCATCATTTCCTTCTATCTGAATTGTCTCTGGAATCACTGGTTCCTCTGCTGGTATAACTTCCGATGCTGAAGACTCATTCATCTGTACCGTCTCTGGAAATACCGCTTCCTCTGTTGGCATTGCTTCCTGTGCAGTTTCAGTTACTACCGCTTCCTCTGTTGGCATTTCTTCCTGTGCAGTTTCAGTTACTATCGCTTCCTCTGTTGGCATTGCTTCTTGTGCCTGAGCTACTTCTTCCTGCGTCTTTTTATTGCTTGCAGAAACTAAACTCTCCACAGAATGATTTGACATTTCAATATTCTCAGAAATCTCATCTACTTCTTTCTTAATTGAATTGCTTAATTCCTGCATTTTCTCAAACAGTTCATTTTTTATTTCTCCAAAATCTTCACCCTCATGCTCACCTATTTCTGCCTGCTTGTTGACCTGTTCCCGGATAACTTCAATTGCATTACGAAATTCTGTCATTTGAACAAGAAGCTGATCGTTAGAATTCATTAATGCATCTGCATTTTCTTTACTTCTGCTAATTGTGATCTTGGCAATTTTTTTCTGATCTTGAACAATACCGTCTAACATAGATGCAATTTTACGCTGGTTTTCATCTCCGGCCTTTCCCAAAGGCATGATTTTCTGCCCAATAAAATTAATTTTATTATCAAGTTCCTTGAGCATTTCCTGCGTAATGACATACGTTCCCTTTTCCGCCTTCATAATGTCGGTATATTGTTCTTCCCGGCGTTGGTCCTCAATATCTTTCAGCTTAAACCAACTGTTTATCGTAAAAATAGTAGAAACAAGCGTTATAAATGCTGCTGTTGCCAATATGTAATCTGCGGGGACATATATTATTAGATAAATGTCAACCAAAAATACAAATAATGTAATAATTGATGTTATTTGTACCTTTCTCTTTTGTGTTTTGTTATTTCCCATACATTTTCCTCCGCTTTCGCACAAATGTGCATAAATTTTTAATTTTGCAATAGATATTCACTCATTATCAACTTACTTCCTCTATTGCTTTTATTATCATTTTATCATAGCCATATAGGATTTACAATCAAATATTAGACAGAATTTTAACATCCTGAATATTACAACTAATTATTAAAATTCTTTATGCTTCCGTTTCCAATCTTAACTTCTGTAATATATCGCTGATGATCCCTTTATCTTCCATAAAGTTGACGCCAAAACACTTTTTCCCTGCATCTTTCAAAGACGCTCCTACATGATAGGCTGTCGTTCGGTCAAGAATCAAAAACCTGTCATGGAATACTTTGGTGTACTTTATTTTCAATGTCGGGTACTGTGCATTGAAATTCTTAATATCGGCTTTCGTCAGCTTCGTCTGCTTCTGCGTATAAATAGTTACTGCAACATCAGACTTTTTCTTTGAAAGCAGATTCAATGTCCCAACATCCACATATCCGTCTATCAGAGTGATTTCTTTCTCTGCTTTTTGAATTAGATTTACTATCAGACTGAACGCATCGTAAATCTGTCCATCAAAAAATACCTTTTGACTGGATTCCTCATGTTCGGATATCTACGCAAAAACTCTTTCAAAACGCTCGTCTGTTTCCACTTGGTAATTTATCTGGCGAACCTCCATTGCATTTAATCGCTCATACAGCAAAGATGTATTTACCATATACTTCCGCATCTCCACAAAAGTGTCCATAATCCTAATGCTTACTCGGATAGCAACATCACTACGCAAAACAGCAGAAAGCATTGCAATTCCTTGTTCTGTAAAAACAAATGGATGTTTCCTACGCCCGCCATATCCATTATCATCCTCTAAACTTGAAGTCGCAAATTGCGACTTCAAGTTTTCATATTCCTCTTGAATGGCGGAAGCTGTGAAAGACGACTGGCGGCAAATCATTATCCTTAATGAGTTTTGCCAATGCCCGATTGATGACCCATCCCTCAATGGGTCTGCCGCAGGAAGAAGCAAATACAAGGTTGAAGTCCATATATTCCTCCCCGAACAGCTCTTTGAGGTTTTCTATATCCTCATGCCTTTGCACAAGCATTTCCGCAACCGTCTTAGGCAGGAAAATCTTTCGGATGCTGGTCTTTGTCTTTGGCTCTTTCAGTACCAGAGCGGTATGGGTGCTTGCCACCGCAGACGGG
>Ga0137308_100952_pt1 | contig 35290 bp, 37 predicted proteins | sample Inofrocosms_June_FD_97181 | JGI IMG/M metagenome (GOLD analysis project Ga0137308, IMG submission 97181) | Mouse cecal microbial communities from Vienna, Austria - N-Acetylneuraminic and N-Acetylglucosamine D2O microcosms_June | ecosystem: Host-associated > Mammals > Digestive system > Large...
ATCGGCCATGGACGCCTACCACCCGGTGACAGGGGATGATTACCGAGATGGGATTGTGTCCTACAGCCCCGCCCACGGCCTGGGCGGACATCCGCTCCAGCCCCCGGCGGGCGGCAATGCTGCGGGATATTTCTCCGTAGGTGGCGACTTCCCCATAGGGAATCTCACAAAGGATTTTCCAGACCTCCCGACGGAATGCACTGCCAGCAGGAGCCAGCGGCAGTGCAGCAGCAGCCGTTTTTTCCCCGGCAAAGTAACGGTTGAGCCAGTCCTCTGTCTGCGCAAAAATGGGCAGGCCGTCCCTGGGTACGGGGGAAATGCCGCCCAGAAAATATTTCTGCCCCGCCAGCCACAGGCCAACCAGCTTCCCGTCCTCATTGCAGGCCAGGGTCATTTGACCAATGGGGGAGGCGTATTCCGTAGAATAGTACGTCATAACGCGCTGGCTCAGAGCTTCAGCTCTTCCACCCATTGGACCAGCTCCGTATCCGTCGTCTGCGGGCTTAAAAGCTTTCCCGGCCTCCACTGCACTGCGCCGGGGCAGAGGGCATGGAGAATTTTGTCGGTATCGCCCATCCCGCTGCCGCCGGAGGTGGCAAAGGGAATCACCGTCTTGCCGGAAAAATCATAGGATTCCAGAAAAGTATGGATAATGGTGGGGGGCAGGAACCACCAGATGGGGAAGCCGATAAAGACCGTGTCATACTGCGCCATATTTTCCACACGGCTGGCAATGGCGGGGAGGACAGACTGGTCCCGCTCCCGGCTGCTGCGGCTGTTTGGATTGGTCCAGTTCAGATCGTCCTTTGTGTAGGGGATTTCCGGCTTGATTTCAAAGAGACTGGCGTGGAGAGTCTCCGCAAGATGGGCTGCGGTTTTTGCCGTCACGCCGCTGGCAGAGAAATAGGCCGCCAGAATTTTCTTGCTGTTCATGCTGTATACCTCCATAAGTTGGTTGTCTTATTTTCCAAAATAGTCTGCGATCCGGCCCATTTTCTCCGACTGCTTCACCTGGAAGGGACAGCGGTGGTCGCAGTGGCCGCAGGAGACGCAGTCGGAAGCGTGCTTTTCCAGCTTGGCGTAATGCTCTGCCGCCATTGTGTCGCCGGCCATCGCAAGGTCATAATACTTGTTGATCAGCCCCACGTTCAAACCGGAGGGGCAGGGCTGGCAGTGGTTGCAGTACACGCAGTTCCCTACGGTGTTCTGCGGCGCAAAGGCGCCGAGAATGCTGTAATCCCGTTCCTCCGGCGGGGCGTCAAAAAAGCCCAGCAGATGTCTCACATCGTCCGCATTTCGGATTCCAGGCAGTACCGTGAGCACACCGGGCTTGTCCAGCGCGTATTGGATGCACTGATATTGGGTGAGCGGTTTGCCGAAGGGGGACGTTTTTCCATCCAGCAGCTGGCCGCCGGAAAAAGGCTTCATAACAGAAATGCCCACGCCCTCCGCTTCGCACCGGCGATAGAGCGTCATCCGCTGGCTGGAGCTGCCGTTGGCGTAGTCGCCGTGCTGGTAGTCGTAGCCCGGATTGATGGAAAACATCAGCTGTTCCACCAAACCGGTATCCAGTACCATGTCCGCCAGCTCAGGAGTATGGGTGGACAGGCCGATGTGCTTGACGACGCCCTGTTTCTGCATCTCCAGCAGATACGCCAATACGCCGTTTTTCTGGTAGGCTTCCCAGTCGGGGGCCGCGTCGAGACAGTGGATAAAGCCGTAGTCCACGTAGTCCGTTTTCAAATTGCGGAGCATCCAGTCGATCTGCTGCTTTACCTGCTCCAGATTGGTGGTCCAGCCATACTCGCCTGTTTCGTAGTTGGCTCCGAAATGGACTTGATAGTACATATCCTTCCGCAGATTCTCAAACGCCTTGCCGTAGTATGGAAAAGCTTCGGCCCCGGCGCTGGCCAAATCCGCATAGTTGATTCCGCGCTCATGGGCAAGCAGCAGCGCCTCTACGGCGTCCTTCTCTGAGGCGGACGCTATGTAGCTGGCGCCTAACCCGATTACGCTAATCCGGTCCCCGGTTTTCCGGTTCACTCTGTATTCCATGGTGAACACCTCCCTGATTGTCTTGAGATAGCGCCATTATAATACTTGGAGGGAACTCCAGGTCAAGAGAAATTTAATGAACTTTCTATAAAAGATTAAGGGATTCGTTCTTGCGCAGGCGTATCAATAGGCGCTATACTATAAAAACCAATCTGAAGGGGGAAAAATTATGGATACCAGGCATTTTTCAAAGGCAAACGCACTGAAATACATCTTCATTTACTTTTTGCTGTTTCTGGCAGGCGATCTGTTGAGCAGCCTGCTTTTTGACCTGCTGTTTTCCGCGGTGGAGCTTCCGGTCAGACAGCTTTACCCGATCCTGAGAATGAGCGGCTGTTTGCTGCTTACATATCTGCTGTTTTGGCTCTATACCGCGAAGGGGCTTCGTATGCGCATGGAAGACTTTGGTATTACCTGTTCTGTCCCAAAGTGGGGGATTTTACTGGCAGTTCTCCTGCCTTTGTTTGTGGTCTCTGTCTATCTGCTCATCGGCGATACGGCTGTAAATGCGGTCCCTTTCGGAGAGGCCCTTTTGATTGCAGCCGCGTCGCTGGCCATAGGCGCAAAATCGGGCATTCTGGAAGAAATGCTCTTTCGCGGGTATATGATGCGGCTGTTGGAGAGCGGTTGGAACAGACGGTTTGCCATTCTGGTCCCGTCCGTTGTGTTCGGACTGCTGCACATCCCCTCCATGGATACGTTCAGCATTGCGGGAGTTCTGCTCCTGACGCTGAGCGGGACTCTGGTGGGGATCATGTTTTCAATTGCTGCATACAGAGGAAATTCCATCGGGAACAGCGCGCTGCTCCATGGGGTGTGGAATGCCGTTATGATTACGGACCTGCTGCATATTACAACCGCGCAGGACGCCTACGGCAGCCCCCTTGTTTCCATCACCATTCCCTCTGACAGCATCTTTCTGACAGGCGGCGGCTTTGGCGCAGAGGCTTCGGTTGTCTCCATTGCCGGATATCTGCTTGTATGCGGTTTTATCCTTTTTATGAGCAGAAAAAATCCGGCTGAATAGTCCGGCGGCTTCCATAGACCGCTTGCCAGACTGGCGGCGGTCTTTTCTTATGCGGGAAAGTGTGATATACCAGCCCCCTGCTTGCATAATTTGTAGGGAGGAGGCGTTGATATGATGGATATAAAGCTATTGGAGGAGATGGCAGGGCGCAGCATCGGAGAAACCCCGCCGGAGGATTTGAAAGATATCCTGCAAGTGGATATTCGGGGCGATACCGTCTGTCAGAAATGGGAGGACTATCTGGCCCGGATTGGCAATCCGTACTGCTTCCGGGTGGGGGAGACCCCGGTGCGGATTTCCTTCAAACCGGAAGGGAAGGCGTTGGAAGAAAAACTGAAAACCTATTTTCTGGGATTGAAAAGATAGGGGAAAGGAGGCCCCTGCAAGTGGCACGAATCAGGAAAGCGGACGCCGGCGGACGCCGGGAGCATGAGATGATCTGGCGGGTAGGAAAATATATCCGGCTGTCACGGGAGGACGGCAATGTTATTTCCGAATCCGTGGTGAATCAGAATCAGATACTCAGCGATGAAATTCCAGCTTTTTTTGCCGATACTCCCTATGAAGTCACAGACACATATATAGATGACGGCACCAGCGGCACGACAGACATGGAACGGCAGGATTTTCAGCGCATGGTTGAGGACGTGAAGTGCGGACGGATCAACTGCATTATTGTAAAGAATTTGTCCAGGGCGTTTCGCAACAGTGCGAACCAGGGACGCTTTCTGGAGGAATTCATCCCCCTATACAATACCCGGTTTATCTCCCTGTACCAGCCGAGAATCGACACGTTTTTGGACCCAGAAATTGTCCATAGCCTGGAGGTCGGCATCACAGGATTTATGAATGAACAGTACGCCTATAAGACCTCCGCCGATGTGCGCCGGACCTTCCGGCACAAGCGGGAAAAGGGGGAGTTTATCGGCGCGTTTGCCCCCTATGGCTACGCCAAGGACCCGGACAACAAAAACGCCCTTGTGATTGACCGGGATGCCGCTCAGGTGGTGCGGGACATATTCAGCTGGTTTGTCAGCCAGGGAATGAGCAAGGCCGGGATTGCCAGACGGCTCAATGGGTATGGAATCCCAAACCCGGCGGCTTACAAACGCTCCAAGGGCCTCCGGTACAGGAACCCCCATTGTACGCATAACGACGGCCTGTGGTCTCCGTCCACGGTCGCGCGTATGCTCCAGAACCCCTTGTATATTGGGGTCATGCGCCAGGGCCGGCAAAAGGTTATCAGTTATAAGGTGCATAAGCGGACTTCTGTGCCGGAAAAAGAGTGGTTTATTGTGGAGGACGCCGTACCGGCAATCATTGACAAAGATATCTTTCAGGCGGCACAAAATTTGCACAGGCAGGATACCAGGACCGCTCCGGGCAGACAGGAGGTCTATCTGTTTTCCGGTTTGCTCCGCTGCGCTGACTGCGGAAAAGGCATGGCCCGCCATACATCCAGAAATCTTGTGTATTATCAGTGCAGAACCAACCGGGACAAATCCAAGGCCAGGTGTACCCGGCACAGTATCAGACTGGATATTTTGGAAAAAGCGGTTTTAGCCGCTGTCCAGACGCAGATTGCGTTTGCAGATTCCATACCCGAAGTCATTGCCGGGCTTGACCGCGCGCCTGCGGCACAAAGGGAATCCCAGCGGCTGAAAGGGTTATCGGAACAGCGGGCAAGGGAGCTGGAAAAGACCGCAGAGGTTCTGGATGGCCTCTATATGGACTGGAAAAGCGGCGATATTACCCGCAGCCAGTACCGCCGTATGAAGGTGCGGCTTGAAGAACAGGCCCGGCGGCTCCAGGAGACGATTGCCCATATACAGAGTGAGCGCAGGGCGGCTTCTTCAGGTCCTGACGACCCTTGTCTGACCGCGTTTTTGCAGTATGGCAATATCCAACATTTATCCCGCAGTCTTTTGACAGAGTTGGTCAGCGCAGTTTACGTCCATGAGGATAAAAGCATTGACATTGCATTTGATTTTGCAGATCCATACCGCCGCATTGTACAGCAAATGGTTGCGTATAAACGGCTGTCTCCACTGGCCCTGCGGGCGCCGCAGGAGCCGCTGGCGCAACCGGAGCAGCCGGCCCTGCCGGTCCCACCGGCCCAGTAGGTCCTGCGGGAGCCGCTGGTGAAGCCGGTCCTGCCGGTCCTATCGGCCCCACCGGCCCAGTAGGTCCTGCGGGAGCCGCTGGTGAAGCCGGTCCTGCCGGTCCTATCGGCCCCACTGGTCCCACTGGCCCTGCGGGTCCTGCCGGTGCGGAGGGAGCCGCCGGCGCAGCCGGAGCAGAAGGCCCTGCCGGTCCCATCGGCCCCACCGGTCCTACTGGCCCTGCGGGTCCTGCCGGTGCGGAGGGAGCCGCAGGCGCAGCCGGAGCAGAAGGCCCCACCGGTCCCACCGGTCCCACCGGCCCTGCAGGTCCTGCCGGTACTGTCACGCCAGCCGCGGCTGTTGCCGATGCAACGAGTGAAGCAGATGTAGTGGCGCAGTTCAACGCGCTGCTGGCCAATCTGCGCGCCGCCGGTCTGCTGGCCACCTGATCCATATACTGACAGGATAACAGGGGGACGGCGCAGAGACGCCGTCCCCCTTCGGGAGGATACATTCTGTAGTGGGATCATGGAGGGACGCAATGAAGATTGTTGTCTATGCAATCTGCAAAAATGAAGAGAAGTTTGTGGACCGCTGGATGGACTCCATGCTGGAAGCCGACCAGGTGGTGGTCCTGGACACTGGTTCCACCGACGGTACCGCCGCCCGCCTGCGGGAACGGGGAGCTGTGGTAACGGAGGAAACTGTCTCGCCCTGGCGGTTCGACACAGCCCGCAACCGCTCTCTGGAGCTGGTACCGGAAGATGCGGATCTTTGCGTTTGTACCGACTTGGATGAGGTATTCCATCCGGGCTGGCGGGCGAGTCTGGAAAGAGCCTGGACCCCAGACGCTTCGCAGGCGTCTTACCGGTATACCTGGAGCTTCAACAGCGACGGTTCGGAGGGCGTTGTCTTCTGGATTGAAAAAATCCACAGCCGCCAAGGATGGCGTTGGACCCACCCGGTCCACGAGGTGCTGCAATGGACCGGCACGGCCTCGCCCGGACCGAAAGTCACTGCCGCCGGCGTACAGCTGGACCACCACCCGGACCCAACCAAGTCACGGGGGCAGTACCTGCCGCTGCTGGAGCTGTCCGTAGAGGAGGACCCGGCAGACGACCGGAACCTCCACTATCTGGGCCGGGAGTATATGTATAGGGGCCAGTGGGACGACTGTATCCGTACGCTGCTGCGCCACTTGTCCATGCCCACCGCCACCTGGCGGGATGAGCGGGCGGCTTCCATGCGTTTTATTGCGAAGTCATGGGAGGAGAAGGGGGACATTGGCGCGGCAAAGAGCTGGTACCTGCGTGCTATAGCGGAGGCGCCCCATCTGCGGGAGGCTTATACCGACATGGCAATGCTGCTCTACCGTCAGGCCGAGCGGGAAGGGACTGCGGCCTGGGAGGGTGTGGCGTATTTTACCGCCTGTGCGCTGGCGATTCAGGAGCGGCCCCGGACCTATATCTGCGAGGCCAGAAGCTGGGGCAGCCTGCCCTATGACCTTCGCGCCATCGCTCTGTACCGCACCGGACGGTTTGACGAGGCCCTGGAAGCGGCGAAACAGGCGCTGCGGCTGGAGCCGGGAAACCAGCGGCTCCAGGGAAATGTAGAGCAGATGGAGCAGAGAGGCCGGAAATGAGATATGGAAAAAGCTCCCGGCGCCGCGGCGCCGGGAGCTTTTGGGGATTAAGCGGGAATTACTTCATACCGGCGGTGATAATCGCCATCTTGTAGACTTCCTCCGCGTTGCAGCCGCGGCTGAGGTCGTTGATGGGGGCGTTCAGACCCTGGAGGATGGGGCCGTAGGCCTCGTATCCGCCCAGACGCTGCGCGATTTTATAGCCGATGTTGCCCGCCTCGATGTTGGGGAAGACAAATGTATTGGCGTAGCCGGCCACCTTGCTGCCGGGGAACTTCAGCTGACCGACAGTGGGGCTGACGGCGGCGTCAAACTGCATCTCGCCGTCGATGGACAGCTCTGGAGCCAGCTCCTGGGCGGCCTTGGTGGCGGCGGCGCTGAGGCCCACGGTTGCTCCCTTGCCGGAGCCCTTGGTGGAGAAGCTGAGCATAGCCACCTTCGGGTCGATGCCGAAGAACTGGGCGGTACGGGCGGACTCCACAGCCACCTCGGCCAGCTTCTGGGCGGCGGACACGGTGACGCTGCCCTCCTTGTCCACGCTGTCCTCATAGGAGATGTTAATGGCACAGTCGCCCATGCAGAGCATCTTCAGGGCGTCGTCGCCGGTCTCGCGCTTCATGATGAAGCAGGAGGAGACCAGGTGTGCGCCGGGCTTGGTCTTAATCAGCTGCAGGGCGGGACGCACGGTGTCGGCGGTGGAGTAAGTCGCGCCGCCCAGCAGGGCGTCGGCCTTGCCCATCTTCACCAGCATGGTGCCGAAATAGTTGCCCTTCTGCAGAGCATTCCGGCAGTCCTCCTCGCTCATCTTGCCCTTGCGCAGCTCCGCCATCTTGGCGGTCATCTCGTCCATGCCGTCATAGTTGGCGGGGTCCAGCACGGTGGCGCCGGAGATATCAAAGCCGTTTTTCTCAGCGGCGGCTTTGACCTCCTCCACATTGCCCACCAGAATCACATCCATCAGGTCCTCCTTCATCAGACGGGCGGCGGCCTCCTGAATCCGGGCGTCGGGACCCTCGGTGAAGACGATGGTGCGGCGGTTTTCCTTCAGATTGTTCAAAAGAGCGGTAAACATGTCGTAATTCCTCCGTTTTTGTTGGATGGGCGCAGCGGGTGCGCCCTTTCCCATCCATTATACACCAGTTGCCCCGCTTCCTCAACAATAAAATCAGAAATTTTAGAAAATTCTCCGGCGGCTGCCTGCCGCGTGGAAAACAACTGCCAGATCAGAATGTCAGTGGAATATGGATACATATTATTCTACAGTAAAGACGTCCTCAATCGTGACCCCGAACGCCTTTGCAATATTCCACGCCAACACCAGCGACGGATTGTATTTTCCTTTTTCAAGGTTCCCGATGGTCTCCCGCCGCACACCGGCCAGCCGGGCCAGGTCCTCCTGTTTCATATCAAATCTTGCCCGGTATTCTTTGATTCTGTTTTTAATCATTTTGGACATTCAACATCTCACGGAACTGGAAAAAGGAGGCGGAAAAGGCAAACGCTGCGATGGAAACGCCAAAGCCGAGGGCTGCCCCAGCAGCTAAGGGATTGCTGCTGATTTGGAAATAGAAGAGCGCAAAGGCTGTGCAGACCGTGACGAGAAGATTGGAAAAAAAGGCAAGTGCGGCGCATTTTTTCATCGTGTCAAGGAACATTTCGTCAGGCTCTACCGCAAAATATTCAAAAAACACGATGAACGCAAAAAATGAGTAGAATATGGGTTCGCCCAGCAATCCCAGAAAACCCAGCAGCGACACAAAGCCTATACATCCGTAGTAGTTTTTCATAGCAGTATCCTCCTGTGTGGTGCATATCGCACATTATGCGATAAATATACCACACACAAAACCTGTTGTCAAGTATCAGAATATTGCTTGCCCGAATAGCAAGAACAAGAAAGTCAATAGAATGTTGGAAACCGCCTCCGGGATTCGTTAAAATGGCGATTGACAAGCCCCGACAAATATGTTATAATTTTAACAAATTCAGAGAAAGGTAAAAAATCATTCAACTATTATGGGGAATTTGCCACAATTTCAGTCAAAAACGTGCATAACCACTCTTTTTGGCGCAGCCTCCGGCGGCGCTTTCACTGCTTCTGCACAAATGAACGGCAGCTTACCCCTGAAATGTAGTTTTTTGGAGAATGGCAGTCCGCTTTTCTGACGGAAATCGGCGCTATAAAAATCAGATCAGATTAAAAGGAGAAGAAAGCTATGGGAAACAAAGTCACGATCATCGGCGCGGGCAGCGTGGGCGCAACCATTGCAAACGACATGATGGCGACCAATGTTGCCACGGAAATCGTGCTCATTGATATCAATGAGCAAAAAGCCTTTGGCGAGGCGATGGACATTTACCAGGGAACCTCCTTCGGCGCGCCTGCCATTGTCCGGCCCGGCGATTATGCCGATGCCGCCGGGTCCGAGGTGGTGGTCATCACCTCCGGTCTTCCCCGCAAACCCGGTCAGACCCGGCTGGAGCTGGCGCAGACCAATGTGGATATCCTGCGGGATATTACCGCCAATGTGGTCAAACACGCCCCGGACGCAATTTACATCATTGTCTCCAATCCCGTGGACGTCATGACGTATGTGTTCCATAAAATCTCCGGCATCCCTGCCAACCGCATCATCGGTTCCGGCACGGTTCTGGATACGGCGCGGCTCCAGGCGGAGCTGGCCAAAACCTTCCGCATCAGCCCCCGGAATATCCACGCCCATGTGTACGGCGAGCACGGCGATTCCTCCTTTGTTCCCTGGTCCCTGGCGACCATCGCCAACAACAACATCAGTATCTACAAGGACCACAGTCCCGACGGGGACAAGATCGCCTTCGACGGCAACTGCGAGATTTTTGAGGAGAAGGTGCGTACATCCGGCGCGGTGGTCATCAAGGCCAAGGGCGTGACCAACAACGCCATTGCAATGGCGGTCTGCCATATCGTGCGCTGCATCTTCAACGGCGCAGGCACGGCCCTGACCGTCTCCACCATGATGAACGGCGAGTACGGCATTTCGGACGTGTGCCTGAGCGTGCTGTGCATCGTGGACCACGACGGCGTCCGGGGCAAGATCAGAAACGACCTGACCCCGGAAGAGCTGGAGAAGCTGCGCCGCAGCGCCAACAAACTGAAGGAAACCATTGCGGCAATCAAATTTTAATTGAGAGGAAGGCGCATCATATATGGAATACCGCATCGAACACGACTCCATGGGCGAGGTACAGGTCCCCGCCGGCAGGTACTGGGCTGCGCAGACCCAGCGGTCCCACGAGAATTTCCCCATCGGCGTGGGGATTGAGACCATGCCGCGGGAGATTACCCACGCCTTTGGCATTCTGAAAAAGGCGGCGGCTATGGCAAACCATCAGCTCCGGCCTGAGAAGATGACGGACGAGAAGCTGAAGGCCATCAGCCAAGCCTGCGACGAGGTCGCCAGCGGCTCGCTCAACGACCACTTCCCCCTGGTGGTCTGGCAGACCGGCTCCGGGACCCAGTCCAACATGAACGCCAACGAAGTCATTGCCAACCGGGGCAACGAGATTGCAGGGAAGAAGCTGCTACACCCCAACGACGACATCAATATGTCCCAGTCCTCCAACGACACCTTCCCTACAGCGATGCATATTGCGGCGGTGGCCGCCATTGAGGATCAGGTCTTCCCGGCCATCGACACCCTGGCGGAAACCTTCCGCCGTCTGGAGCAGGAGAATGCGGGCATTGTCAAATCAGGCCGGACCCACCTGCAGGACGCCACGCCCATCACCTTTTCCCAGGAAATTTCCGGCTGGCGGAGCAGCCTGGAGCGGGACCGGGAGCTGCTGGCTCTGAGCCTGCCGCCCCTGAAGGAGCTGGCCCTGGGCGGCACCGCCGTCGGCACCGGGCTGAACGCCCCCAAGGGCTTTGACGAGAAGGTGGCCCAGGCGGTATCGGATCTGACGGGCAAGGCGTTCCGGACTGCCGGCAACAAATTCCACGCCCTGACCTCCAAGGACGAGATCGTCTTTGCCCACGGCGCGCTGAAGGCCCTGGCGGCGGATTTGATGAAGATTGCCAACGATGTGCGCTGGCTGGCCTCCGGCCCGCGGGACGGTCTGGGCGAAATCTTTATCCCGGAAAACGAGCCCGGTTCCTCCATTATGCCCGGTAAGGTGAACCCCACCCAGTGCGAGGCGCTGACCATGGTGGCGGTGCAGGTTATGGGCAACGACACGGCGGTGGGCATGGCCGCGTCCCAGGGCAACTTTGAGCTGAATGTGTTTATGCCCGTGTGCATTTACAATTTCCTCCAGTCCGCCCGGCTGCTGGCCCAGGCGATGCTGTCCTTCAACAACAACTGCGCCGTAGGCATCAAGGCCAACCGGGAGAAGATGGAGCACAATCTCCACAACTCCCTCATGCTGGTCACGGCGCTCAATCCGTACATCGGCTATGAAAACGCGGCTAAGACCGCTAAGAAAGCGTTCAAAGAAAACATATCCTTAAAACAGGCCTGTGTGGAGCTGGGATTTTTGACCGAGGAGAAATTCGACGAGGTCTTCCACCCGGAACAGATGGTCTAGTAGGAGGCAACTATGACATATTCCTATTTCCCAGGCTGTACCCTGAAAACAAAAGGGAAAGACCTGGATCTCTGGGGCAGGGCGTCCATGGCGGCCCTGGGCATCGAGCTGCAGGAGCTGCCCCAGTGGCAGTGCTGCGGTGCGGTGTACCCCCAGGCGAGAGACGAGATTGCCACAAAGCTTCCGGCAGTCCGTGCCCTGGCGTCCGCCAGGGACTTGGGGCAGGACCTGGTGACGCTGTGCTCCGCCTGCCACCATGTCATCAAGCGGGTCAACTGCGATATGGCCCAGGACGAGTATATCCGCACCAGAGCCAACAATTATATGAAACTGGACGTCCCCTATGCCGGGGAGACGAAGGTCCTCCACTACCTGGAGGCGCTGCGGGACCAGGTGGGCTTCGGCGAGCTGCAGAAGAGGGTGAAAAATCCCCTCGCCGGACGCAAAATCGGCGCGTACTACGGCTGCCTGCTCCTGCGTCCCAGCAGGGAGCTGGAGTTTGACGACCCGGAAAACCCCGCCATTATTGAGGATTTCATCCGCGCTCTCGGTGCGGAACCAGTGGTGTACGCCATGCGCAACGAGTGCTGCGGCGGCTATACCACACTGGAGAATAAGCCCTACGCCGTCAAACAGGCCGGGAAGGTGTTGGACAATGCCGCCAACTGCGGCGCGGAGGAGATCATCACCGCCTGCCCGCTGTGTATGTACAACCTGAAGGAGAACGGCGGCGGACGCCTGCCGGTGCGGTACTTTACCGAGCTGCTGGCAGAGGCCCTGGGTGTGAAGGAGGCGGAAGCATGAGCGACATGACCGAAATCGTAAAACGCATCTCCGGCGTCAACCCCCGCAAGTGCATGAAATGCGGCAAGTGCTCCGCCGCATGCCCTGCCTATGACGAGATGGACTACCATCCCCACCAGTTTGTGGACATGGTGGAGAACGGGCGGCTGGAGGAGCTGATGAACTCCAAGGGCATCTATATGTGCCTGAGCTGCTTTGCCTGCATGGAACGCTGCCCCCGCAGTGTGGAACCGGCAAAGCTCATTGAGGCGGTGCGCCTGGCCGTGGTGCGGCAGCAGGACCGGAACCATCTGAAGCCGGAACAGATTCCGGCGCTCCTGGACCCGGAGCTGCCCCAGCAGGCGATTACCAGCGCTTTCCGGAAATACAGAAAGTGAGGTGAGAGGACATGCAGAAAATCGGCGTATTCGTATGCTGGTGCGGCAGTAATATTGCCGCTACGGTGGATGTACAGGCCGTTTCCGACGCATTGGCGAAGGAACCGGGCGTTGTCTTCTCCACCAACTACCAGTACATGTGCTCCCAGGCCGGGCAGGACATGATTCAGGAGAAAATCAAGGAGTACGGACTCAACGGCGTGGTGGTCTGCTCCTGCTCCCCGCGGATGCACGAGGCCACCTTCCGCAAGACCTGCGAGAAGGCCGGGCTGAACGCCTATATGGTGGAGATCGCCAATATCCGCGAGCAGTGCTCCTGGATTCACAAGGACAAGGAGACCGGCACGGAGAAGGCTATTATCCTGGGCCGGGCCGCCATTGCCAAGGTCCACTTGAACGCCCCCCTGACTGCCGGAACAAGCCCCGTTATCAAGCGGGCGTTGGTCATCGGCGGCGGCATCGCAGGCATCCAGACTGCGCTGGACATTGCCGAGGCCGGATTCCCGGTGGACATCGTGGAGAAAAAGCCCACCATCGGCGGCAAGATGACCCAGATCGACAAGACCTTCCCCACCCTGGACTGCGCCGCCTGTATCCTGACCCCAAAGATGGTGGACGCGGCCCAGAACGAGAATATCAACATTATTTCTTATGCCGAGGTGGAGTCTGTTAAGGGCTTTGTGGGCAATTTTCATGTGGCTATCCGTAAGAAGGCGCGGTTTGTGGATGAGAGCAAGTGTACCGGCTGCGGCCTGTGTACGGAGAAGTGTCCCCAGAAGAAGGTCCCCAACGAGTTCAACCTGGGCCTGGACAACCGCCGGGCCATCTACATCCCCTTTGCCCAGGCGGTGCCGAAGGTGGCTGCCATCGACCCCAACTACTGCACCATGCTGAAGACCGGCAAGTGCGGCGTCTGCTCCAAGGTCTGTACCGCCGGGGCCATCGACTACACCCAGAAGGATGAGCTGCTTGAGCGGGAATACGGCGCGATTGTGGCCGCCACCGGCTTTGAACCCATCTCCATGGAGAAGTTCGACGAGTTTGCTTACTCCCAGAGCCCCGACGTGGTGACGAGCCTGGAGTTTGAACGTCTGATGAACGCGGCGGGTCCCACCGGCGGCACGCTGCTGCGCCCCTCCGACGGAACCCATCCCCATACCCTGGTTTTCGTCCAGTGCGTAGGCTCCCGGTGCGACGGGGGGGAGAAGGGCAAGCCCTACTGCTCCAAAATCTGCTGCATGTACACGGCCAAGCACGCCATGCTCACCCGTGAGAAATATCCGGATACGGACGTGTACGTGTTTTACATCGACGTCCGCACCCCCGGCAAGAACTTTGACGAGTTCTACCGCCGTGCGGTGGAGGACTACGGCGTCCACTACGTCAAGGGCATGGTAGGCAAGGTGGTCCCGGAGAACGGCAAGCTGAAGGTCCAGGCGTCCGACCTGCTGGGCGGACAGCAGCTGCATATTGACGCGGACATGGTGGTGCTGGCTGCGGCCATTGAGCCGGATCAGACCGCCCGGCCTCTGGCAACCATGCTGACCGCCTCCATGGACACCAACGACTTCTTTACCGAGGCCCATCCCAAGCTGCGGCCTGTGGAGAGCCCCACGGCGGGCGTGTTCCTCTCCGGCGCGTGCCAGGGTCCCAAGGACATCCCGGAGACCGTGGCCCAGGCGGGGGCGGCGGCGGCCAAGGTCATCGGCCTGCTGGCCAAGGACCAGCTGACCTGCAACCCCTGCGTGGCCAACAGCAACGAGCTGATGTGCAACGGCTGCTCGGCCTGCGAGAAGGTCTGTCCCTACGGCGCGATTACCTATGTTGACAAGGACTTCCGGGGACCCAACCGCACGACGCTCAGACGGCGGGTGGCTCAGGTCAATCCGGCGGTCTGTCAGGGCTGCGGCGCCTGCACGGTGGCCTGTCCGTCGGGCGCGATGGACCTGAAAGGCTTTTCTAACGCGCAAATCATGGCGGAGGTGGACGCGATATGCAAGTAGCTCAGGAATTCAAGCCCACCATTGTGGCCTTCTGCTGCAACTGGTGCTCCTATGCGGGCGCGGACCTGTCCGGCACCAACCGCCTGCAATACCCTGCAAATGTCAAAATTATCCGCATTCCCTGCTCCTGCCGCTTGAACCCCATGTTTATCCTGCGGGCGTTCCAGCGGGGCGCGGACGGCGTGATTCTCTGCGGCTGCCATCCCGGCGACTGCCACTACACCACCGGCAACTATTACGCGCGCCGCCGCATGACCCTGCTCTTCTCCATGCTGGATTACCTGGGCATTGAGCGGGAGCGGACAAGAGTGGAGTGGGTTTCCGCCGCCGAGGGCGCGAAGTTCGCCGCCACCATGAACGAGTTTGTGGAGACTGTGACCCGGCTGGGTGAGAACAAGAGATTGGAGGACCTGCGATGCAAGAGCGAGTAAAGGCGAGAGCCATTGAGCTGCTGGAGAGCGGCGTCCGGGTCTTGGGCTGGAAGGCCGGCGAGTTTTTCTATGACGTGACCCCGGCGGTGTTCACCAGCCGGGAGGAGATCGAAAAGGAGTTCGTGTTCGGACCGTTCTGCGGCGCGAATATGTCCAAGTACCTCATTGCGGAGAGCCGGAAGGAGGGCCGGGTGGGGGTGTTCCTGAAGCCCTGCGACACCTACTCCTTCCAGCAGCTGCAAAAGGAACACCGCATCTGGCGGGAGAATGTGTACGCGGTGGGCGTACAGTGCGAGGGCATGTGCGATATCGAAGCCATCCGCTCCGCCGGGATTAAGGGCATCCTGGGCGTGGACGGGGACGGCAGTACCCTGACGGTACATACTCTGTACGGCGACAAAACCATTGCGCGGAAAGACGCCCTGGCGGAACGCTGCGCCTGCTGCAAGAGCAAAAAGATGCTGGGCTGCGACGAGCTGCTCGGCGAGCAGGGCGAGGAGCTGGACAGCGCCCGCTTTGACCAGGTGGAGAAGCTGGAAGCCATGACGCCGGACGAGCGGTTTGCCTTCTGGCGCAAGGAGCTGAGCCGCTGCATCCGCTGCAACGCCTGCCGGAATGTCTGCCCGGCGTGCTCCTGTGAGAAGTGCGTGTTTGACAATCCGAACTCCGGCGTTGAGAACAAGGCCGCGGCCAACAGCTTTGAGGAGAATCTGTTCCATATTATCCGCGCCTTCCACGTGGCGGGCCGCTGCACCGACTGCGGCGAGTGCTCAAGGGTATGCCCCCAGCACATCCCGCTGCACCTGCTGAACCGGAAGTTTATCAAGGATATCAACGAGCTGTACGGCGGCTATCAGGCCGGTGCGGATATGGAGACCCGTCCGCCCCTGACGAACTTCCAGATGGATGACCCGGAGCCGTCCGTGGTCCATGAAAGGGGGAGCGAGCAGTGAAAAAGTACCCCGTTTCTCAGTTAGACAGCCTCTTTGCCGCTATCGCGGCGAAGCAGAGGCTGTATATCCCCGCCGGCGAGGCGAAAACCGCCGCCTTCCAGCCTTGGGAGGAGGGAATGCGCCTGACCGCCGCTCTGAATACGGTGCGCAGTGCGAAGGACTTGTTTTTCCCCCAGGTGGAGAATCTGGTGAATTTCAAGGTGACAGGCAAGCAGATTGAGGTGATCGAGAACCGGGACCCGGCGGAACCCTTTGTGGTCTTCGGCGTCCGGGCCTGCGACTGCCGCAGTTTTGAGATTCTGGACAAAGTGTTCCTGTGCGACCCGGTAGACACCTACTATGAGACCCGCCGGGCATGCGGTACCGTCGTCACCCTGGCCTGTACCGAGCCGGAGGAGACCTGCTTCTGCACCGCCTTTGGCATCGACCCCACGGACCCCGCCGGAGACGTGTCCTGCTGGATTTCGGGAGAGGACCTGTACCTGCGGGCCAACACGGAGAAGGGCGAGGCCCTGCTCGGCGGCCTGGAGATGCTGGAAGAGGGCGGGGAGCCGGTGACGGACAAAACCGTCTTTGACCGCCTGCCCCTGCAAAATCTGCCCCTGGATAAATTCGGCGGGGAGCACATGATGGAGCTGTTCCGGCGTGCGGAGTGGGCGGGCCTGGCGGAGAGCTGCCTGGGCTGTGGCGCCTGCACTTTCGTGTGTCCCACCTGCCAGTGCTACGACATCAAAGAGTTCAATACCGGCGATGAAATCAAGCGTTTCCGCTGCTGGGACAGCTGCATGTATTCCGATTTCACCCTCATGTCCGCCGGACAGCCCCGTCCCACCCAGCTGGAGCGGTTCCGCCAGCGGTTCATGCACAAGCTGGTCTACTACCCGTCCACCCACGACGGCGAGTTCGGCTGTGTGGGCTGCGGACGGTGCCTGCAAAAATGTCCGATTTCCATGAATATCGTGAAGGTCGCCAAGACCTTGGGGGAGGAGAAGCCATGAGACAAGATCCATTGATCCCGATGCTGGCCGTGGTGACGGATATCCGTCAGGATACCCCGGACGTGAAGACCTTCCGGGTGGTGGGCCTGGACGGGAAAAAGCCCCTCGTCCACATCCCCGGACAGTGCGCCATGCTGTCCGTCCCCGGCGTGGGGGAGGCGCTGTTCTCCATCACCTCCTCTCCCACCAACGAGGAGTATCTGGAGTTTTCTATCAAAAAGTGCGGCTGCGTCACCGACTGGCTCCACGCTATGGAGCCGGGCCAGCAGGTCACGCTGCGGGGACCCTACGGCAACGGCTTCCCGGTGGACACCGATTTCGCAGGCAAGGACCTGGTCTTCGTGGCGGGCGGCATCGGCCTTGCGCCCCTGCGCTCGGTCATCAACTACGTCCGACACTACCGGGACCGCTATGGCAGTGTGGATATCGTCTACGGCTCCCGCAGTAAGGCGGACCTGGTGGACTACCAGGAGATTCTGGACGAGTGGCGCCGGGAGGACGGCATCTCCGTCCACCTCACCATCGACAACCCCCAGCCGGACTGGGACGGCCACGTGGGCTTCGTCCCCAACTACGTCAAGGAGCTGGGCTTTGACACCGGGAAAACCGTGGTCATGTGCGGCCCGCCCATTATGATTAAATTTACCCTGGCAGGACTGATGGAGCAGGGCTTCCCCAGAAACAACATCTATACGACCCTGGAGCTGCGTATGAAATGCGCCTTGGGACGCTGTGGCCGGTGCAATATCGGCGATCGGTTCGTCTGCAAGGACGGCCCCGTATTCCGTCTGGACCAGCTGGACCAGCTGCCGGACGAGTATTAAGCCTTTATTCGTGAAGGAGTTAAAAATATGGAACAAATGGTAAATGTATATCTCTTCGGCAAACGCTGCGCCGTTCCAGAGAGCCTGACCATTATGGAGGCCATGGAGTACGCGGGGTATCAGCTGGTCCGGGGCTGCGGCTGCCGGAACGGCTTCTGCGGCGCGTGCGCCACCATCTACCGCATCGCCGGTGACCGGGAGCTGAAAGGCTGTCTGGCCTGTTCCACCAAGGTGGAAAACAATATGTACGTGGCCACGCTGCCCTTCTTCCCCCTGGTGAAAGAGATCTATGACATGGAGAAGATCAAACCCACCGAGCAGATTATGATGCAGCTCTATCCGGAAATCTATGCCTGCGTCGGCTGCAACGCCTGTACCAAAGCCTGCACCCAGGGCCTGGACGTGATGCAGTACATCGCCTACGCCCAGCGGGGGGAGTACGAGAAGTGCGCGGAGGAGTCCTTTGACTGCGTGATGTGCGGCGTGTGCTCAGCCCGGTGCCCGGCGGGTATCTCCCATCCCCAGGTGGCCATGCTGGCCCGCCGCCTCAACGGTAAGTATCTGGCTCCCCACTGCGGCCATCTGGACGAGCGGGTGAGGGAGATTGAGGAGGGCAAGTATGTGTCCCTCATTGCAGAGCTGATGAACAAGTCCGACGAAGAAATTCGGGAAATGTACAACAGCCGTGAGATCGAAAAGTAAGGGAGGGTGTCAACATGTATCATGATCCAGTGATCCAGGCGTCTGCCGGGAAGGTAGCCGCCGCCAGAGAGCAGAATGCCAGGCTGGACCCCCGGCGTATGACGGCGGAGGAGAAGGACCAGCTGCTGAAGACCTACCATCCCGACTACCGGGAGGACCAATTCCAGATTTTGCAGGCCGGTCCCAACAAGGGGGAGAAGGTGCCCCACGAGCTGGCGGTGCTGCTCCAGGCCAACGCCCGCATTACGGAGAAGGACGTGGACCTGACGGCCCCGGACTACGACGTGGACGTGCTGGTCATCGGCGGCGGCGGCGCGGGGACCTCCGCGGCCATTGAGGCCCACGCTGCCGGCGCAAAGGTGATGGTGGTGACAAAGCTGCGCATGGGCGACGCCAACACCATGATGGCAGAGGGCGGCATCCAGGCCGCCGACAAGCCCAACGACTCCCCGGCCCAGCACTTCCTGGACGCCTACGGCGGCGGACACTTTGCCGCCCAGAAGGACCTCCTCCAGAAATTGGTCACAGAGGCCCCGGAGGCTATCCGGTGGCTGTCCGATCTGGGAGTGGAGTTCGACAAAGCCCCCGATGGTACCATGATTACCACCCACGGCGGCGGCACCTCCCGGAAGCGGATGCACGCGGCGAAGGACTACTCCGGCGCGGAGATTATGCGCACCCTGCGGGACGAGGCGTTGAATCGTGAGATTCCTGTGGTGGACTTTACCGCCGCTATTGAGCTGATCCTGGATGAAGACGGCAGGTGCGCAGGCGCGGTGCTGATGAACATGGAGACCCGCGCGCTGCAGGTGGCCCGTGCCAAGACGGTGGTTCTGGCTACCGGCGGCGCAGGACGGCTGCACTACCAGGGCTTCCCCACCTCCAACCACTACGGCGCAACCGCCGACGGCCTGGTGCTGGGCTACCGGGCAGGCGCACGGCTGCTGTACGCCGACACACTGCAATATCACCCCACCGGCGCGGCGTTCCCGGCGCAGATTTTCGGTGCGCTGGTGACGGAGAAGGTCCGGTCTGTGGGCGCAATGCTCATCAACGCCAACGGCGAGGCGTTCATGAATCCCCTGGAAACCCGCGATGTGTCCGCCGCCTCCATCATCCGCGAGTGCTCCGATCGGGGCAACGGCGTGAAGACCCCCGCCGGGTACGCCGTCTGGCTGGACACGCCCATGATCGAACTGAAGCACGGCAAGGGCGCAATTGAAAAGCGGATTCCCGCCATGATGCGGATGTTCGGCAAGTACGATATCGACATACGGGTGGACCCCATCCTGGTCTATCCCACCCTGCACTATCAGAACGGCGGCCTGAAGCTGAGTGTGGACGGTCAGACTGATGTGGAGAATCTGTTCGCGGCGGGCGAGGTTGTAGGCGGTATCCATGGCCGGAACCGGCTGATGGGCAACAGTCTCCTGGATATCATCGTCTTTGGCCGCAGCGCCGGACGCAATGCGGCGGCAAAGAGCCGCGCCGTCCAGCCTGGCAAGCTGACGCTGGGCCATGTGGAGAAGTTCCGTCAGACGCTCCAGGAGGCCGGGATTGATACGGAGGCGGTTTCTCCCAAGCTCCTGCCCACCTATAATTCCCAGGGGAAAGATTTTTAACCAACGCCGCGCCCCCTTTTTCTTCAAAGAAAAAGGAGTAAAAAGAACTTTCATGCGCTCTCAAATCCGCTGTAAAGCCTGGATTTTGCCCGGTAACGATCGTGCGCTTTTTATCAAGGAATCGTATCAGAGGATGTTTCATGGAAAAGAGATATCGCGCCAAACAGGCGTCTGACTCACTGCTGGTAGGCGGGCTGCTGAGCATGTCCGGCGGCCTGCAGGACGCCTATACCTACCATGTCCGCGACCAGGTCTTCGCCAACGCCCAGACCGGAAACATTGTCCTGTTAGGCCAGAGCATCGCCCTGGGCAACTGGGAGACAGCTGTGCGCTATCTGCTGCCCCTGCTTGCCTTTGCCGCCGGCGTCTACGCCGCGGAGATTATCCACAGCCGTTTCCGGACAAATGGCGTGGCCCTGCACTGGCGGCATGAGGTGCTGCTGGTGGAGGCGGCGCTGCTGTTCCTGGTGGGCTGGATGCCCCAGAGTATGAATCTGGTGGCGAATATTCTGGTAAGCTTTGTCTGTGCGATGCAGGTGGAGGCGTTCCGGGAGCTGGAGGGCAGTACCTACGCCACTACCATGTGTATCGGCAACCTGCGCAGCGCCATGGAGAACCTCTACTTTTGGCGGAAGACCGGAGATGACCTGCGGCGGCACAAGGCGTCCGTGTACTTTTTGGTCATCCTGTACTTTTTGATCGGCGCAGCCATCGGCGGCGTGCTGTCCCCCATCTGGAGGGAGATGACTATTCTGCTGTGCTGTCCCTTCCTGTTGCTGGCCTTTACGCTGATGCTGCGGATTCGCAACCGCCGTCTGCGCTTCCTGTCCCTGATTACCGGGGCCGTGGAGGACGAGGCCGTGGTGCAGGAGGAGGCCGTGTCCGAGTAACAGGACCCGGTTTTAGAATCAAGCGGGGATGTCCGCCGGCAGCAGCCGGAGGGCATCCCCGCTGCCGTATTTGACCAAATGGCATAAAACGGGCCGGGAACCGGAGCAGTCCCCTTTTTTCATGTCTGTCATATTATGGAAGTATGCCCGTACGGGCAGAAAGGAGATAGCTATGAGAACGTGGAAGGAAAAGCTCGGCAGCAGGAAGTTTCTTGCAGCGGTGGCGGGCCTGGTGGCAGGCTTGGCTATGGTCTTCGGCGTAGATGAGGCGATGATTAGTACCATAGCCGGGGCGGTGGTCTCGGCGGTGTCTGTGGCGGCGTATATCTTTACCGAGGGCAAGGTGGACGCCGCCCATGCGGTGAAAGCGGCGGAGAGCGTCATGGAGGCGGTGGAGTCTGTGGCGGAGCAGTAGCGGCGTTTTTGTTGGAAATGGTCGAGACAGCTGTGCCGCAGGGGAGAAGTACCGCCGCAATTTTCTGTTAAGGCATACTTTAACGAATCTTAAATAATCAACCGGTTTCAAATTAATATTTCTCTGGTAGTATTCAAGCATACCGCAGATGACCCAATCCTATTCGCCAGTGTGCAGGAGGAGTATGTTATGGAATGCATGGATACTATATTTTTCATTCTGTCCCTGTGTCTGAAAATCTTTACCATCTATTTTGCCGGAGTGGCCCTGTTCGCCCTGCGGCCCCGGAAACGGTATCCCCATGCCGCTCCTCAGACACGCTTCGCCGTGGTAGTGGCGGCACGCAATGAGGAGGCCGTCATCGGGGACCTGGTCTACAGCGTGCTGAACCAGGACTATCCGCCGGAGCTGCGGGATGTGTACGTAGTGCCGAATAACTGCACCGACTTCACAGAAGCCGCCGCCGCCGCGTCAGGCGCGGGGATCATTCGCTGCCTGGGAAAAGTGACCGGCAAGGGGGACGCCCTCCATCAAGCCTTTGCCCAGCTGCTGCAGAAGGACTACGACGCCTTTGTGGTCTTCGACGCGGACAACACCCTGGCCCCGGACTACCTGGCCCGGATGAACGACGCCTTTGCAGCGGGAGCAGTGGTCTGCAAGTCCCGCACCAAGGCGGCTAATCCGACAGCAGGCGGCGTAGCGGGCTGCTACGGGCTGTACAACACCTGCTTTGACCTCGTCTGGAACCGGCCACGGGCGGCCTGCGGACTGTCGGCAAAGCTGATCGGCACCGGCTTTGCCGTCCACCGGAAGGTCCTGGAGGATTTGGGCGGCTGGAATACCTCCACCATTGCGGAGGATGCGGAGTTCGCAGCGCAGTGCGCCGGTGCGGGCTACCGGGTCAGCTGGGTCCCGGAGGCGGTCAACTACGACGAGGAGCCTACAGATTTCCTGCTGTCCCTGCGGCAGCGGAAACGCTGGTGCAGCGGCATCATGCAGGTAGCCAAGCGCAGCGCCGCCGGACTGTGGCGGGACAGCGCGCCGGACCCCATGCTCCGCTGGGATATGACCATGTTCCTGCTGGCTCCCTTTGCCCAGGCGGTTTCTGCACTGCTGATGCTGTGCGGACTGGCCAGCAGTGCGGTGTCCGGGGATGTCGTGTATCTGATACTCTCCCTGTGCGGCGTGGGCTTGTACGTGCTGGGCGGTATGGCGTTGGCGGCGGTTCTGTCGCTGCTGGGCGGCTACGGCCTGCGGGGTATGGCGGGAACTATTGCCATATTCCCGGTGTTCATGGCCTCGTGGATGCCGTTGCAGGTGATCTCACTGTTCCGGGATACGAAAAATTGGAAGGCAATCGCCCATCAGGGGCGGGGCGGCAGCGCCGCTTCGGGACGTCTGGTGTCTGTGCCGGGAATGCGCTGATACGCCGCCCGTCATGTTTAGATATATGGATAAGCAGTCTGAGGCGTTTTGTCTCAGGCTGCTTGGTTTGTTTTCAGAAATGCCTTGCCATATGGCCCAGCATTTGGTATAATCTCGGTGAGGAGAGTGACTATATGTTGAATACGATACTGTTTGACCTGGATGGGACGCTGCTCCCATTTTGGCAGGATGATTTTATCCATACCTATTTCAAGATGCTGGTTGCCTGCGCGGCTCCCATGGGCTACGACGGAAAGCAGCTGACGGACGCGGTGTGGAAGGGGACAGCCGCAATGGTGGAAAATGACGGCGGCGTCACCAACCGGCAGGCGTTTTGGGAGACGTTTACCCAGGAGCTGGGGATCGCGGCCATGTCGCTGGAGAGCGTTTTGAACGACTTTTATAGCCGGGAATTTGACCAGGTGCGTTCGGTTCTGCGGGAAACCGTGGACCGCCGTCCGCTGATTCGCGGCCTGCGGGAGAAGGGGTACCTGGTGGTTTTGGCAACCAATCCGATTTTCCCGGAGACGGCGGTGGAGACGCGGCTGGGCTGGGCGGAGCTGTCGGGAGAGGACTTCGACTATATCACCACCTATGAGAACAGCCGCCGCAGCAAACCCAATCCGGACTATTACCGGGATATTCTGGAGCAGATTGGCCGGGAGCCGGAGGAGTGCCTGATGATTGGAAACAATCCGGTGGACGATATGGCGGCGGTGAAGGCGGGGCTGTCCGGGTACTTGGTGACGGACTGCATTGAGAATCCCAACAATCTGCCGGTGGAGTCGTATCCCCATGGTTCCTTCCGGGAGCTGGCGCAGTATTTGGAGCAGCTTCCGGTTTTATCATGTTGAAAATTGATGGAAGAGGGCGGTTTCATGAAAAGAATCAGTACGCAGGGAATCTCGTATATAGAGCCTCTGGAGGGCAGCGCCGAGTGGTACTGGGGAATGGACTACACAAGCGGCGACCTGTACGAGGCGGAAGAGCTTTTTAAGGACGGCAACCTTGTCAGTCAGAACAGACTTCTGTTTATCCACTATCCCGATGGTGAAGTCATCCAGCCGCTGATTGCGGAAAAGGGACAATATTTAGGCCGTCCGGTTTTCTATGAGGGGAATATTATTCTGCTGCTGGCGGATTTTCCCGCCGGGGAAATCCGGATTCTCCAGTTTGACGGGGAGAAGATTGCGGCGCTGGCGGTCGTTCCCCTTTCCGAAGTGCATGACTGTTACAACGTGATGCTGAAGCGTTGGCCGCTGATGCTGATCCGGCAGGGGAGTGAGGACAAGTTCCAGATCCTGTGGCCGGAAAAGGTAGAATTTGCTGTGGGGGCAACAGAGGCTTTTGACTTCAGATTGGATGGAAAGCTGTACTTTTCGACGTGGCACGAGGACCCGAATTACCGGGAGGAAATCCTTGTGCGGGAGGTGGAATCGGGACAGGTGGTTGGCCGCTTCCCAGGCAGCGCTGCTGTGATGCCGGATGGGCAGATTTGGCTTCTGGAGTAATTGAGCAGGGGACGCGGTTCTGCCCTATAGAAGCCCTCTCAGCCAGCCTACGGCTGGCTGAGAGGGCGTATCCGAGGGGCAGCGGTGCGCCGTCAACCAAACGGAGCGTTTTTACAGGGCGGAACCGCGTCTCCAGCCAGACCGACGCTTCCCCTATGTCGAAAAAGGTTGACCAGGGGTAAAATTTATATTAGAATAGGGATGGAAAAATATTGCAAGTGTGATAAGGGGAGAAAATTTATGACACAGGACTTTACGACCAGATACGCCGCCGCCCGCCGCGCAGTGATTGCCCGCCGGTATCATCGGATGAACGCTATGCAGAGGGAAGCGGTTCTGGCCACAGAGGGACCGCTGCTGCTGCTGGCGGGAGCCGGAAGCGGCAAAACGACTGTCCTCATCAACCGTGTGGACAATCTTCTGAATTTCGGACGGGGCAGCGACTGTGATTTTGCCCCCGACTGGGTTACAGAGGCGGACCTGGATTTTTTGGAGAACTTTCCGGATGCTCCAGGGCCTGAGGACTGGCTGAAAGCAAAACGTCTGTGCGCTGTAGAGCCTGCCGCACCGTGGTCTGTCATTGCAATTACCTTTACAAATAAAGCCGCCGGTGAGCTGAAAGAACGCCTGGAGAGAATGTGCGGTCCCGCTTCCAAGGACATCTGGGCGGCAACCTTCCACCGCGCCTGTATCCGCATCCTGCGCCGGGATATTGAGAAGCTGGGAGCGGGGTTCAACAGCAATTTCACCATCTACGACAGCGACGACAGCAAGCGGGTCATCCGAGATGTCATAAAGGCGTTGAGCCTGGATGAAAAGGAGTTTAATCCCCGGTCCGTGATGACGGTCATCAGCAACGCGAAGGATAAAAACCAGTCCCCGGATCAGTTCGCCCAGGATTCCCGGAATGCACGGGATTGGCGGATGCCCCGCGTGGCGGAGATTTATGCCGGTTACGACCGCAGGCTGCGGGAGGCCAACGCCCTGGATTTTGACGATATTATCCTCCATACGGTCCACCTGCTGCAAAAGGACGAGGAGGTGCGGACCTATTACCAGAAGAAATTCCGGTATGTCCTCATTGACGAGTATCAGGACACCAACCATCTGCAATATCTGCTGGCCCGGCTGCTGGCCGGCGGGCGGAAGAATATCTGCGTGGTGGGGGACGATGACCAGTCCATCTACCGGTTCCGGGGGGCGAATATTGAAAATATCCTCAATTTTGAGCAGCAGTATGACACATGCCGCACCATCCGCCTGGAGCAGAACTACCGCTCTACGCAAAACATCCTGGACGCGGCCAACGCCGTCATTCAGAACAACACCGGCAGAAAGGGAAAGACCCTGTGGACCGAAAGCGGTTCGGGAGAAAAGGTGCTGGTCAAGACCCTGTACAGCGAGAGCGACGAGGCGAATTTTGTCGCGTCCAAGATTATGGAGAGCTACGGAAAGGGCATGAGCTGGAAGGACAGCGCAGTCCTATACCGCATGAACGCCCAGTCCAACGCCCTGGAAATGGCCCTCAAGCGCAACGGCGTCCCCTATCGGGTCTACGGCGGCATGAAATTCTTTGACCGGGCGGAGGTCCGGGATATGCTGGCGTATCTGTGCGTTGTGGACAACCCGGCGGATGACCTGCGCCTGCGGAGAATTGTGAATGTCCCCACCCGCGGAATCGGCGGGACCAGTATGGAAAAGGTGGCGCAGATTGCCGCAGAGGAGGGCAGGAGCCTGTTCAGCGTTATGGAGCAGATTGGGGCGTATCCCGCCCTGCGGACGGCGGCGGCCAAAATCAGCGGCTTTGTGGCGCTGGTGCGGGAGCTGCGGGAGCTGGCGGGGAAACTGGAGCTGCCGGAGCTGTATGACGCGGTCTGTGAAAAATCGAGATACGTCAAGGCTCTGGAGGAGAAAAAGGACATGGAGAGCCGGGGCCGGATTGAGAACGTGCAGGAGCTTCGCTCCAGCATCATCGGCTTTCTGGACAGCGACCCGGAGGACCCGTCCCTGGCGGGCTTTCTGGACAGCGTGGCCTTGTATACGGATTTGGATGACGCGGCGGAAAATGACAACTGCGTCTCCTTGATGACCATGCACAGCGCAAAGGGCCTGGAATTTCCCAACGTCTTTGTGGTCGGCATGGAGGAGGGCGTGTTCCCCGGCAGCCGGGTGATCGGCGAGGGGGAGGAGATGGAGGAAGAACGGCGGCTGTGCTACGTGGCGATGACCAGGGCCAGGGAGCGGCTTGTGATGACCGCGGCCCGCCAGCGGATGCTGTATGGCCGGACCAACAGCAATCCGCCCTCCCGGTTTCTGGAGGAACTGCCGCGGGAGCCTGTGGAGTGGGAGAATAACCCGCCCGTACCGGCGGCGGCTGGCGGCGAGTCCGGTTTTGATATCCGCGCCCGTATGGCGGCGGCAGGCACAGCAGGCGGCGAACAGGGGACGTATGCCTCCCGGAAGCGGCGCGCGCCCCGCCCGCCCAGAGATCCCGGCTTTACCCCCGTCCATGACGCCGCCCAGGAGAACGGTCTGCCGCAGCTCCAGAAGGGGGACGCCATCCGCCACCGCACCTTTGGCAGCGGCATGGTTTTATCCGTACGGCCTATGGGCAACGACGCGCTGGTGGAGGTCGCCTTTGACGGCGTGGGGACCAAGCGGCTGATGCTGCGGGCCGCAGGGGTACATATTACGAAATTGTAAACAACAGAAAACGGCAAATATTTTGCCCATACGGCGGAACCTTTTTCTATAGTCCTCCGTCTAACGTTCTGACCCGCCTGAAACGGGGAAGAAACTTTTGGAGGTATGTATGAAAAAGATTTTTACCGTATTGCTGGCAGCTGCGCTGGTACTGTCCCCCTTGCTGCCTGCGGCAGTAAGAGCGGCTCGCCGGACCAGGACGCGCCGGACCTGAACCGGTATTTTGAGGATTTTATGTCCGGTCTGGGGGAGGAGAACGCCCCCGCGATGATGGACCTGGAGGGCCAGTATCTGGAGGCGGCCTATCCCGGTTTAAGCGCGTATCAGACAAAGCAGTGCGTGGTGAAAGCCGCCGCCATTTCCAGCGTCCCCTTTGAGTTTGCCCTGGTGGAGCTGGAAAAAGAGGCGGATGCCAAGGCTGTGGCGGAGATTTTCCAGGCCCGTGTGGGCAGCCAGATTGCCGGCGGCGCTTTTTATCCTTCGACAATCGAGGGGTGGCAGAAGGCCGCAGTCATCACCCAGGGTAATGTGGCGGCGCTGATCTGCGCCAATACGGAGCAGGATGCCGCTGTGGAAGCATTTAACGCACTGTTTCAGTAAGTATAACGAGACAACATAGAGAGCCGCGGCCTGGTGGCTGCGGCTCTTTGCAAACTTCCGTAAGGAGGGGCCTCCCATGGTTTTTTCAAGCCTGCCCTTTTTGTTCTTTTACCTGATGGCGGTACTGGCGGTCTATAAGCTTGCGCCGCTAAAGGTACGAAACCTGATCCTGCTGCTGGTCAGCCTGTTTTTCTACGGCTGGGGGGAGCCGGTGTATATTTTTATCATGCTGCTGTCCATTGCCGTGGATTACACCCACGGCAGACTGGTGGAGCGGTGGCGGGAGAACGATGCGCTGGCCCGCCGGGTGGTAGCGTCCTCTGTGCTCTGCAATCTAGCTATACTGTTCTTCTTTAAGTATTGGGATTTCATTGCTGGCAATATCAATGCCTTTACAGGTTTGTCGATCCCGGAATTCGGTTTACCGCTGCCCATCGGCATCAGCTTTTATACGTTCCAGACCATGAGCTACACCATCGACGTATACCGCCGGGATGCCCCGGTGCAGAAAAACGCGGTGGCCTTCGGAGCTTATGTCACGCTGTTCCCCCAGCTGATTGCCGGACCGATTGTGCAATACAAATCCGTGGCGGAGCAGCTGGAGGGGAGGCGGGAGGACCTTGAGAAATTCGCCTCCGGCATCCGGCGTTTTACAGTGGGGCTGGCAAAAAAGGCGCTGCTGGCCAATGCCATCGGCGAGCTGTGGGACGCCAGTATCGCAGCGCAGAACCTGACGGTGGCCGGGGCGTGGCTGGGACTGACCGCATATGCTTTCCAGCTCTACTTTGATTTCTCCGGATACAGCGATATGGCCGTGGGATTGGGGAGAATGCTGGGCTTTTCGTTCTTGGAGAACTTCGATTATCCGTATATCTCCAAGTCCGTCGTGGAGTTTTGGAAACGGTGGCATATTTCGCTGACCACCTGGTTCCGGGAATATGTATATTATCCTCTGGGCGGAAACCGCGTATCAAAGGCAAAATGGGTGCGGAATATCCTGATTGTCTGGGTTTTGACAGGTATTTGGCACGGAGCCGGTTGGAATTTCCTCTTGTGGGGATTGTACTATGCAGTCTGGATGCTGCTGGAGCGGCTGTTTTTAGGCAGATATCTGGAAAAACTCCCGTCTGCACTGCGGCATGTATATACTATGCTGGTGGTGCTGGTGGGCTGGGCGCTCTTTGCAGTGGAAGGTCTGGACCGGCTGTCAATGTTTTTGTGGACCCTCTTCGGCGGAGCGGATGCGTATGCCGCTGTGGACGGCTACCATTTCCGCAGTTATCTGCCGGTGTTGGTGATTCTGGCTGTTGCGTCCACGCCTGCTGGGAAAAATCTGTGGGGACGGCTGGGGGAGCGTACACGCTCGGTTCTCACGCCATTACTGGTACTGGCGTCGCTGGTGTTGTGTACCGCTTCGCTGGTGGATGCCAGCTATAATCCATTTTTGTACTTTAGATTTTGACCGGATATACCTGTAAAATAATAAAGCTTTACAGAGATTGCAGTGCAAGAAGTAATCAGAAAAGAGGGATGGGACATGACCAAAACTTCCCAGCGTGTCACGGCGGCGGTTTTCTGTCTGTTTCTGGCGGGCTTTGGCCTGCTGCACATCATCCTGCCGGACCGGACCTTCTCTCCGGTTGAGAACCGGAACCTGCGGCAGATGCCAGAATTCACCTGGTCTGCGCTGGCGGACGGAAGCTATACCGCAGCGCTGGAGACCTATCTGTCCGATCAATTCCCCCTGCGGGATGGCTGGATGGGGCTGAAGACCCGGTATGAATACCTGCTGGGCAAACGGGAGTTTCACGGCGTCTACTTCTGCGGCGACAGGCTGATTTCCAAGCTGGAAGACGACAGCCGGAGCGAACAGAATCTGGCGTGTGTGCGGCAATTGACGGAGAAAACGGACATCCCGGTATATCTGGGACTGATCCCGACGGCGGCGGAAATATGGAAGGACTATTTGCCGGAGGGCGCGGATTCCTTCGACCAGACGGCGTATCTGGCGAGAGCGCAGGAAACGGGGGCCGTATGGGTAGATATCGCCGGTGCGCTGGCGGAACGGAGGGATGAGGCGGTCTTCTACCGCACAGACCACCACTGGACCAGCCTGGGCGCATACTGCGGCTATACCGCGCTGCTGGAGGCAATGGGGGAGACCCCGGCTCCGCTGGGAACGGCCCGGCGCGCGGCGGATGATTTTTATGGTACGCTGTACTCCACCTCCGGCGTCCACTGGCTCCAGCCGGACAGCATAGAGCGTTATGTTTCCGGGGAGGGCGTGACGGTGGAAAATGTCTCCAGTGAGGAGACGCACGGGCTGTATGTGGACAGTTTTTTGGCAGAAAAGGACAAGTATGCCTCTTTTTTGGGCGGAAATATGCCGCTCTATATCGTGCGGAACGAGAACGCCGCCGCCAGCAAAAAGCTGCTGGTGGTCCGGGACAGCTACAGCGACAGTCTGGCCCCGTTCCTCAGCCAGACATTTTCGGAAATCCATCTCCTGGACCTGCGCTATTACCGGACGTCCGCGGCGCAGTATGCGGAGGAAAACGATATGGACATGATCTTTGTCTGCTATAGCGTGGAAAATTTTATCAAGGATACAGACGCAGCAATGCTGGCGCAATAGAAGAGCCGCATGAAATGACCGGACAGATCATTTCATGCGGCTTTTGCCGTATCCGCGTTACAGCAGTTCCTGAAAACCGGTGATGTACTGGTCGCACAGCTCCCGCATATCCGGCTCCGCGTTCTGGAAAACCAGGTCCTGTACGCCGACCACCGTCATTCCGGCGGCTTTTGCGCCCCGGCACGCGCTGAGGGAATCGTCAAACAGAACGCAGTCCTTCGGGCGCACACCCAATAATGCGGCGGCTTTCCGGAAGATTTCCGGGGACTTTTTGTCCACGCCAAGCTCCTGGGCGTAGATAATCCGCTCAAAGTAGGGCTCCAGCCGGTGGCAGGCCAGAGCGGTCCGGCAGTGCTCCGGTACGCAGGCGGTGAAAATCGCCATGCGGTGTCCGGCGGACCTGCACCGCTCCAGATACTCCCGGACATAGGGCTTCAGGGGCACGCTGCGGTAGGCGTCCTTGGCCAGCTCCATCCACTCCGCTATGATCTCCTCACAGCTCTCCTCCAGATGCAGGTATTCTTTTGTAAAGACAGCGCAGTTCTGCAGAATCGTGTGGGCGACGCCCTGGTAGTATTCCGGGGTATAGGGGGCGTTCCGGCGGCTGAGAAAGGTCTTGTCTACCTCTACCCAGATGCCGTTGGAGTCGATGAGGGTGCCGTCTAAGTCGAAAATAAGCATGGCGGGGTCTCCTTTTGGTCAGACATTCGTACATTTTATTATTATATACGGCGGGAAGCGCAGAGTCAAGCAGCCGCACTCCGGTTTGCCCCTGCTTTTTTAGGCAGTTTGTCCGTATGGACGGCCCCTTGATTGGATTTTATCGACATCCCGCATAAATTTTTCCAGGAATTGGAGTATAAAAAAGGCTGAAACAGGCTTGAAATTATGAATAAATTGATAAAATTAAATAAATTCTGCAACATTTTTTGCGCTCCTTTCCTTGAAATGTTGGAGAAAATACTATATACATTTCTTGCGTTCACTGCTATAATAGCCCCGCACCTGAAAAAAGCAGAGCAAAACAAATCAAAAACAATCATACCGAGGAGGTACATAACTATGTTGAAATTTTATTCGATCCCTGACCCTGATAAGCTGTTATCCGTGGTGGATAAGAGCCAAGGAGACGTTTTCCTGCGTCTGCCCGACGGCGGCGAGTGCAACTTGAAGCAAGAACATATTGCCAGAGAGTTCCTCCGCCTCATGACACCTGGTGAAGAAGGTGTGAAAATTGACCTGACCAATCCGAATGATGCCCCGGCGTTCCTCTTGTATATGATGGAGTGCCAGGCGGCGAACTGATTGGGGCACTTAAACTGAAAACAAATCGAACTACGGGGAGCGCATTCGCCAGAATGTGCCCCTATTTTTGTTTGCAGCTGCAATAGAAGCAGGGGCATGCTATAATAAAATTGCGGGAATAACCCCTGGACCAATATGGATTTCGCAGAGAACAACAAGGTATAACCGTCTTGCTGAAAGTATGAACAAGCTGGAGTCAACAAAATTAAGAAAAATTTACTTGCGTACAGGAGGGCAGAGGTGTATAATCTCCATACAACAACATAGCAGGGGAGCTTGTGTGACAGGCTGAGAGGAAGGTAGACCTTCGACCCTTGAACCTGATGCGGATAATGCCGCCGGAGGAAGTCGTAGGAAACGCTACTTTTTCAGGGGGCATCGCATTCAGATGCACCCTGTTTTTTTGTTGCCAATCAGAGAAGGAGTAAAAACCATGTTTGAACCGATTTTTGAGAATGTCCGCCAGAAAACTCCCCTGGTCCATAACATTACCAACTATGTTACCGTAAACGACTGCGCCAATATGCTGCTGGCCTGCGGCGGCTCTCCCATTATGGCGGATGACCCGGAGGATGCCGTGGAGATCACCGCCATCTGCGGTGGACTGAACATCAACATTGGAACCCTGAACCAGCGCACCATCCCGGCCATGCTTGCCGCCGGGAAGCGGTCCAATGAACTGGGCCATCCTGTGGCGCTGGACCCGGTGGGGGCGGGGGCCTCCGCCCTGCGGACGGATACCGCCCTCCGGCTGCTGAACGAGGTGAAGTTCGCTGTGATTCGGGGCAATATTTCCGAAATCAAGACCCTGGCTTTGGGCAGCGGCACAACTAAGGGTGTGGACGCCGATGTGGCGGACAAGGTGACGGAGGAGAACCTGGACGGGGCTGTGGCTTTCGCCAAAGACTTTTCCCGGCGGATCGGAGCGGTCGTTGCCGTCACTGGGGCCATTGACATTGTAACGGATGGGGAGCGGGCCTTCTGCATCCGCAACGGCCGTCCGGAGATGGCCTCCATCACCGGCGCCGGCTGTCAGCTCTCCGCTTTGACGGCGGCCTTTGTCACCGCCAATCCGGATTGTCCCCTGGAGGCCGCGGCCGCCGCCGTGTGCGCCATGGGCCTGTGCGGGGAGATCGCCCACCGGCGCATGACCGGGCTGGACGGCAATTCCTCCTATCGGAACTACATCATCGACGCCATGTACCGTCTCACCCCGGCGGAACTGGAGAAGGGAGCCAAGTATGAAGTGCGATAAGCGGCATATGCTGCTCTATGCTGTCACTGACCGGGCTTGGACCGGGAAACAGACGCTCTATGAACAGGTGGAGGCGGCGCTGAAGGGCGGCGCGACCTGTGTGCAGCTCCGGGAGAAGGAACTGGACGAAACGGCTTTCCTCCAGGAGGCGAAGGAGCTGCGCGCCCTGTGCCGCCGGTATGGCGTCCCCTTCCTTGTAAATGACAACGTGGAAATCGCCATCGCCTGCGGAGCGGACGGCATCCATGTGGGCCAGGAGGACCTGGCGGCAGGCGAGGTCCGCCGCAGGGCAGGGGAGAATATGATCCTGGGTGTCTCCGTCCACACGGTGGAGGAGGCCTGTCAGGCTGTCCGGGACGGCGCGGACTATCTGGGCCTGGGGGCGGTGTTCCCCACCAGCACCAAAACCGATGTGGAGCAGATGCCCAACGAAATCTTGCGGGCTATTTGCGGCGCGGTGGATGTGCCCATTGTGGCCATCGGCGGCATCAATCGGGGCAACATCCTCAAGCTGGCCGGCAGCGGCGTGGACGGCGTGGCTCTGGTGTCAGCCATCTTCTCGGCGGAGGACATTGAGGGGGCCTGCCGGGAGCTGCGGGCGATGTCGGAGGAGATGGCGGGCCCATGAGGATCTGCGGCGCGATTTTTGATATAGACGGCACGCTAAAAATAATGCAAAGGAGACATAGCAATGAAAACAGCGTTATCAATCGCTGGGACCGACCCCAGCGGAGGCGCCGGGATTCAGGCCGATCTGAAAACGATGACCATGAACGGCGCTTTTGCCATGAGCGCCATGCTGGACCTGGGCCAAGGCCGGGGGCCCATGCAGCACAATTTCAATCTGACCGGTGAGTTTGCCCGGAAAGCATAAGGAGAAAGGAAGCCATAGATATGAGAAATTACGCAACACAAATGGACGCCGCCCGGCAAGGGATTACCACGCCTGAGATGGAGGCAGTGGCGGAAAAGGAATACCGCACACCGGAGGAGATTCGGGACCTGGTTGCCAGGGGGCAGGTGGCCATATGCGCCAACCGGCTGCACACCTGCCTGCAGCCTAACGGCGTGGGCTCTATGCTAAGGACTAAAATCAATGTAAACTTGGGCGTATCCCAGGACTGCAGAGATTACGAGATAGAAATGCGCAAGGTGATGGCGGCGGTAGAGATGGGAGCAGACGCCATTATGGATTTGTCCTCCCACGGGGACACCCAGCCCTTCCGTCAGAAGCTGATTCAGGAGTGCCCCGCTATGATCGGCACAGTGCCGGTGTACGACAGCGTCATCCATTACCAGAGGGATCTGGCCACCCTGACCGCGAAGGATTTTCTTGACGTGATTCGGCTCCATGCCCAGGACGGGGTGGATTTTGCCACCCTCCACTGCGGAATTACCCGCAAGACCATTGATCAGATCAGGGCGCACAAGCGAAAGATGAATATTGTCTCCCGTGGCGGCTCGCTGGTGTTCGCATGGATGAGCATGACGGGAGAGGAAAATCCCTTCTACCAGTATTTCGATGAAATTCTGGAGATCTGCCGGGAGTATGATGTGACCATCTCCCTGGGGGATGCCTGCCGTCCCGGATGTCTGGCCGATGGCAGCGATGTGTGCCAGATTGAGGAGCTGGTGAGACTGGGGGAACTGACCAAGCGGGCCTGGGCCAGGGATGTGCAGGTGATGGTGGAAGGTCCCGGCCATATGCCGCTGGACCAGATTGAGGCCAATATGAAGCTTCAGCAGACCATCTGCATGGGCGCGCCCTTCTATGTGCTGGGCCCCATCGTCACCGATATCGCACCCGGCTATGACCATATCACCTCCGCCATCGGCGGGGCGGTGGCGGCCTCCGCCGGAGCCGCATTTTTATGCTATGTCACCCCTGCGGAGCACTTGGCGCTGCCCAATGTAGAAGACGTGAAGCAAGGGATTATCGCGGCCAAGATCGCGGCCCACGCGGCGGATATCGCCAAAAAGATCTCTCATGCCCGGAATCTGGACGACGCGATGGCGGACGCCCGGCGGACCTTTGACTGGGATAAGCAGTGGGCGTGTTCGATTGACCCCGAAACGGCCAAACGTATCCGGGACGAGCGCAAGCCGGAGCACGACGACAGCTGCTCCATGTGCGGTAAATTCTGCGCAGTACGCAGCATGAACAAGGCGCTGCGCGGCGAGTACATCGACATCCTGTGACAGCTATGAAGCGATGCGTGGCTGTGGGCGGGGCGGATATCGGACGGTATGACCGCATCCGTGCCTATCTGTGACTTTGATTCCTATGAGAACCCGCATTTGGAGGCGGAGACCATTGTGCTGCCCTGCGAAAAGGACGATACCGAAGCGGTCTTTGCAGTGAAAGCGGCGCTGAAACGAGGCTTTCAGGACTTCCTGCTGATCGGAGTCATTGGCGGACGGCTGCTGCTTGTCAAGATATTGCACCGA
>Ga0137308_100958_pt1 | contig 34931 bp, 24 predicted proteins | sample Inofrocosms_June_FD_97181 | JGI IMG/M metagenome (GOLD analysis project Ga0137308, IMG submission 97181) | Mouse cecal microbial communities from Vienna, Austria - N-Acetylneuraminic and N-Acetylglucosamine D2O microcosms_June | ecosystem: Host-associated > Mammals > Digestive system > Large...
TGTGAAAACGGTAATTGGACTTCTAATGGAATTGAAATAAAAGGAGGCTCTCGCAAAACGGTATATCAACAAGCAAGAGCTAATCATTCGTCATTAAGGAAAGGGTTAAAAGAACTTGGTATAGACCGACAATGGATTAAGGATATTCCTACGATTGTCGTGTTTAATCAGACAATTTCTCTTGATAATCAACTCTCAGGAAAGGTGAGAAGTTGGCTGCATATAACCGACAATGCGCACTTTATAGATAAAATAGAAGATATAACATGTGGGTCTACCAATATTCCCAACATAGACATCATAGACCTAGCAATTAAGTTAAACCTCAATCCTTTTTTGATTAAGGACTTAAGTTGCTATTCTGTTGAAAATAATAAAGAGGCAGATGTGAAGTCTATGAGTATTAATTCTCAAAGGTATGCGTGTCGTACACTAATTGATGGCAGAAGTGATCTTAAGCAAAAGGCTCGAATTGAGAGTGTGACTCCTCTTGAATCTTATGATAGGTTTACTCCAAATCATATTTTCAATTTGAGACCCAATCAAGTGTTTGTTTTCGGTACTGATAGAAGAGGGTCTCAAAGATATGGAGCCGCTGGGCTGGCGGCCAATAGATTTGGTGCCAAAGCAGGTGTGATTGACGGACCAACGGGGAATTGTTATGCATTGCCAACAAAGGGTTTTTGCATTAGTGATTTAGAAAAAGCAGTCAAACGCTTTATTGATTACGTTAATGCCAATAATCAATTTACATTCATGGTAACACCGGTTGGATGTGGACACGCTGGCTTTGAATTGTCCATAGTGGCAAATCTGTTTAAGAGCTTGATTAATAATAAAAACGTAATGCTTCCGGAGGCCTTTATAAAGGAATACCAAGCAAAGGCTATAAAAGATACGACTACGCCACAAGTCGTAGAGGAAATTTCAGAAACTGGATCTGGTTATATCGAAGATATTCTTAACCATTATGATGAGCACCTCCATGATGTAGTTCGTTTCTTGCTAACTAATGGAATAGAATTTAATCCAGAGGGCGGATTCGTCGTTCAGGATGAATCTGGAATTGTTATTGCAGAGGCTGAGTTAGGAATAGATTCAGAGAAAGCTGTATTTTTTCCGTTTAATAGTCAAAGTGAAAGAGCCTTCAAAAATAATGGATTCACCATTTGGACTCCCTCTGATTATTTACAATCAAAAGAGAAGTAAAGATGCGTATAAAACTTGGGAAAGCATGTAGGGACTTCAATGTAGAAATCTCAGCCATTGTAAAAGAACTGGAAAATAACGGAATATTCCTGGATGATGCCAATCCCAATACTCGGATTTCCGGTGAAGAGTATGAACTTATAGCAAAATCGTTTGGTAGAGAAACCAGTTTATTTGCATTAACTTGGCAAGAAGATAAGTTTGGACTAGATCCAATTTCTAATCGAGAGGAAGTGAATTCTCACGGTTGGGATAGGCTGCGTAATGATATAATCATTGCGTTGCCCACTAGATACATTCTTATCCCTAAGGATCAAAGTTGCGATAGTTTTAGCTTTTGGACTCGCGAAGACTTTGCAACTAATTGTCCTATGGCGGTTGTTGACGGAAAGGTAGTACGAGAGAAACTGAAAGACCCAACTGGTACAATCCCGGTTTTGCCTTACATTTCAGATGATAAAGTGCAGCCTCTTAGAGAAAAACCTCAAGGGGTATTTAGGTTACCCAATCAACTAAATTCTTCAAAGGTTACTGTTGTAGACTCCATTGATTTGTCTTCTCTGAATGCGACAACCCGTCCCAAAAGAAAGACCAAGGAAGAAAGAAAACAAGATCGGTTAGCAAGAAAGGCCACTTCACAACCACAGAAGCAAACAGTAGCCCAAGACTCAAGCACTAATGCTATACGAGATATATGGCAGCGTTTTGTCGATATCCAAGAGAAACTGATTAAGCAAAGATGTTCTCCTATTTCCATAGACCCAACTTCTGTAAAAATAGAGAATGACAAAATATATTTAACCATCGACGAAAGCCAGGATAAGGAAAAGGTAAACTCCATTCTTAAAGATAAACTTGGCGTAGAAAACTATAATCTTGAGTCTGATTCAATACTTGTCGATGAAAATAAATGGGATGCTTTGTCAGAATCTGATTTGAGTGAGGTCCGCCGTTGTTTATCCGAGTGCCATATTGAATTGGATACCACACCAACTATAAATGTCACTATTGATTATGCAAATGACATGGGTCGTTATGACCAATTGTCATTAGACGATTTACGGCAACTGGATTCTATATTAAAGAATGGCAATCTTATCGAAGGACAGATTGATGATATTGTGGCTTTTATTTCCAAGGTCTCAGTGAATAGTGAGGATTATCTTCGCTATCTATTTGGAAACCACTATGTAATTTATGAGAAAAAGAGGAGAAAGCAAGATTCCCCACAAATAATAGAGGTCTTTGAATACCAGAATGAATATATTACGAGCGAAACGTTGCGTCAATATGAAAATATCGGCTTGTATTGCAAACAATATACGCTTATATTTAAAATATGTAATGAGGTTGCGAAAGAAGAACTAAAGTATCACTTTGATTGCTTCTATCCTAATACGGATACATTTGAGTTCAAGCGTACATTTTCGAAGGAAAAGCCTAGTAAAGACAACTATATACAAGAAGTAAATGCAAACATCAGGGCGTTCTTGAATATAGCTAACCTATATTGTTCCCAAGATGACATAGAGATAAACGTATTGTTTTCATACGCTATATCTAAACATAAACTTGTAAAAACAAAACTACAAGAAGTCGCACATTATATAGATGGACTAGATGGCTATAGTTTCAATGAAGAAACTGGAGCTATAGGTATTGATTTTAATTGGAGAGAGCAGAATATTGCAGACATTATAGCTAATATAGAAAAAAATATACCATTTATTAAAGTCAACGTCTATGACAATCATCGTTATAAGTGTAAGGTTGACTCTAAGCTGATTGGCTATGATGATCTAAAAGCTTATTTGGAAGAAAAATACGAAGATATTTCGGTGATAAATGATAGCGTGTGTCATCAGATAAAAATTCGTCTTCCCTATATAGAGTCAGATTTGTATGAACTATTGAGTGCCAGACTAAACAATGACTTATTACACATAAGCATACCAGGCTTAAATATTAAATTTGCACAAAAGGTAGCTGGAAAAATCCGTCTTAATATCAACTGTAATTCAGAATCAAGACTTGAAGATTTGGAAGATAGCATAATGGATATGCGCCGTGCTGACTTCGGATTTACACTCGGCGAAAAGGAAGTTCCATTTGGTAAGCTGCTTAAAGTCAACTATCCAAATCTAATATTTGACATAGATGTCCCAGATGATAGAAAAGATACTATTATTGAAGCTTTTGAGTCCCAGATTATAACGACAATTTGCCCGATTCTTACAGGAGAAATTGAAAAAATGTCTCGCCTAAATAATACATTTACGATGGCCACTACCGGGCAAGAATTGACCAATCCTCGATTACAAAATTTTATTTTTGACTCTTCTAGAGCGACAAAGACTCCAGATATTGAACTAATGCTTAGAGAAGACGGTTCTGTCTATATTGAGTTTTGCGCACATTTACTAAATGACCGAATAAACGAATCTCAAAAACAGGCCATAATCAAGGCTATGTATGCCGAGGATATGGCTGTGATTCAGGGCCCTCCTGGCACAGGTAAGTCAACAGCTATTGCAGAACTTATATGGCAACTGATACGAAAAGGGTTGCAGTATGGAAACAAACGTGAAAGAATCCTGCTTACATCCGAGACAAATTTAGCTGTCGATAATGCTATATCACGTATTGTCAACGGAAAGACTAATTTAGTAAAACCTGTTCGCTTCGGCGACGAAGAGAAATTAGAGTCGGAAGGACTTCAGTTTTCTCTTGAGTTGATGAAACGCTGGGTTAAGGAAGGTGATGCTTGTCTTACAACAGAAGAAACCAATGATGAGTCTGAAGTACCGATAAAGAATAATCTCATTCTTAAGAATTGGTTAGAGAACATTTCTCATCGTGCGTTCTATGGAGTGGTTGACGAATCAGTTGACGTTATTGAAAAATGGCGGGACTACCTTAACAACCCGAGTAAGGGACTTCGAGAAATTGTTTACAAGAGATATGTCGAAAATGCCAATGTTGTTGGCGCTACATGTAGTTCAATTGGTGACAGGAGGGCTGGTGAAGCCGACTTCAATGGCTTTACGCCGTTCTTTCACAATTACTGTGATCTTTTCAAACAGAAAAAAGGGAAAGCCCGGATTGAATTTACAACAGTCATACAAGATGAGTCTTCAAAGGCGACACCTGCAGAATTGGTGTTACCCTTCGTTTATGGAAAACGAGCAATTGTAATAGGGGATCATCGTCAGCTGCCTCCTATGTTGGATAAAGAAGAATTTGAAGAAACCTTTGATTATGCATATAGGACAAGTAAGGATAGCGAAGACCAAAGGCGTATAATACAACTTAAAGAATTCGTTGAGAGTCATTTTGATGAGATGGAAATCTCCCATTTCCAAAAACTTTATGAGCGTATTGATAGTTCCTTAAAAGGGACGTTCAATCTGCAATATCGTATGCATCCCGATATAAATGAAGTCGTTGAACAGTTCTATAGAGAAGATGGAGGGCTACGTTGTGGTCTAATTTTTCCCGAAGATCTTGGTGTCAACAATCCAGACATAAGTAACCCTGCATCGAGATACCATGGAATTGATATTCCGGGACTAATTGATCATAACACCCATGTATTGTTCATCAATACTACCTCTCCAGAAATGTTAGACGGTACTTCACGTGTCAACTACGGTGAAGTTGAAGTCATAGATAGACTTCTTACAAAGTTTGAACAATCACCTTCATTTCTCTCATATTTAAATCAATTTCCTAAGGATGAAGATAAACAAATCGGTATAATTAGCTTCTATGGCAAGCAGATAAAACAGCTGAGGTCAATAGCTCGTGAACATTCCAGTCTACCGATAAGGGTTAGTACTGTGGATAGATTTCAGGGCATGGAACGAAATATTGTTATTGTGTCAATGGTCCGTAGTAACATCATTCAGAGTTCACGAAATCAACAACCGGACAAAAAGCGATACCCTGAATTAGGCTATCCAAAGCAAACGTCTTTGGGATTCGCTCAATCGCCAAATCGCTTGAACGTGGCATTGTCGCGTGCTAAACGATTACTCGTTATTGTTGGAAATAAAGAATTATTCTCAAACTTAGAGATTTACCAACAACTCTTCTTGACTATTGAGTCAAATCATAATAATAAAGTGATCAATCAAAATGAACTATGAGCCAGATTGTAGATAAGATAAACAACTCTGAATATATCTATTCAACCTATACTAAATGGGGGTTGAAAAAATATTCATGTAGTGTGGCTTTCTATAAAGAGGAGCCTTTGGATGATCTGTATTTTGTGATTTGCTCCATATTAGCCACAAATGGTGGCCGTTATGATAAAAGAAGCCTTGGCATACTTCTTGGCTTTAGTATAGCTAATCGTGATGCAGATGGAAAGAATGAAGTATATTATGATGTGGCAGAAGTCCGTATGTTTGAGGACATTCTTAGAATGGTAGAAAATGAACATCTTATAATAACTTACGAGTCTGAGGATGAGATCGTACTTACAAAACTTGGAGAAATTTCACTGAAACAGCTCAAGCATTATCATTTCTTTTTAGGAATGCAGGATGTTTATGAACATGCCCTTCTGAAATCTGAATTGTCGACCGCAATGCTTATGTTCCCGTTTTATAAAGATCTTGGGATATATACTACATTGCATACTCAAAAACAAATATGGCCTGAGGATTCTGAAATTGAGAACATAATATATGGGAAAGCAGACCAACTGATTAAAAGGTTAGAACTTCAATCTAAGGAAAAATCAAACATCTATGAAGCAAATATAGATGAGTATTTTGATTTAGAGACGCAAGAAATACAGATTAAACTCTACAAACATTCTGGGGAATTTATACCTGTGGTCATGAATGGGGAACAAGTGGCTATTCGGGCGACAGAGCTTGTTTGTGAGCCATTGAATGAACTGCATCGAGAAAACCTAATATTGGAATGCCTTTTCCATAAGTTATGGGATAACAAGTATTCAGTCTTAAACTACACAACACTTAGGCCTTATCTAGACCTGGTTGATTATGAAGAACTTACCAAAGATTCAAGAACATGTTGGAAAGATATAAACCTTTTAAATACAATTGCCGAGAGAGTTAATCAAACTTGTTGGCGTAACATTTCTCGTCATTGTGACATACAGGTTTTATGTGACAATATAGATAGATTTCGAAATTACATTGATTGGCCAATATTTACAGAGCGAGTCGACAACAGCTTCTTAGTCACTCATTTTAAAGAGTATCCTTGGGATTTAGAGGTGTTGTCCGGGGATGTAGATAGGGAAGATAGTGTGATAGAACAGCTCATCCTTATACAAAAAGAGACCGAGGAAGATTGGAATTGGGATGAATTAGAAATGCGTCTCTCTGACTCATTTGTTCTGGCTCATTTGGATATAGTAAAGGTTAATCTTAGTCGATTCACAAATGACACGGCAGATGTTAGAGAGGCTATTATTGTCAACGCTGACAAGAAATGGGATTGGGGCAAGATTGAACGGGAGTTTGACCTAAGCTTTATATATAACAATATATCAAACATAGGTCCTCATTTATCCTTCTTTTCGTTGTTTGATAGAGTATTTACAGATGAAACGTGGGCTAATACGTTCGCCACAAATCCTCATTTTCAGTCTATAATATCAGAAATAAGCAAGAATGAGGGAGCATTGGCTTCTGCCATATTCAATGATAAGGACTATATATGGATTCCTTCCGTTATAGATTTGCTTGAAAGCAACGGTTTGCTATCTTGGCAATCTACGCCCTACATGAAAGGTTTTGAATGTAATCCTCATCTAGTATGGAATAAGTCTCTTTTTGAGAGATACTCAAAATTTGTAACTACAGAAGATGGTAAAAAGTTTATATCTCAGCAAATAAGCGATGTTGATATTTTAATTGAATACCCAACATATAACTGGAACTGGGAAGCTATTTCAAGTAACCCCAACTTGCTATCAGATAAGAGACTCTATAACTCTTTTGGAGAAAAACTAAACTGGGCATATATTTTTGCAAATCAAACTGACGCAGCTTTTTTTCAATCATTAGAAAATATAGATTTAATGATTGGAAATGACAGAAGTGCTTGGACTGCATTTTCCGCCATTGCATCTATAGAATTTGTTATATCTAAATATAAGGATTCTCAATTTCCTTGGGATTGGATGGTTTTAACAGAACGTATGTTCTACAAGTTAAAGTTAGAAAATCTCGGGAATAAACTCTTTGTAGACAAATGGGATTGGAAGTTCCTATCTCAAAATGTAAGTACAGAGTTCTTAAATGACAATCTAGAGAAATTCAGCGAATACTGGGATTGGACTATAGTATTTCCGCGAATTCTAACTAACGATACACGTCTCGATATTACCTTCCTTGATCGCATTGCTTATATATTAACAAGCATTTCAGTTAAAGAAAAATGCTCCACAGGCTGGCATGCGTTAACTACACAATTTTCTTTTAAGGAGCTCAAGAACCTTATAAAAACTACGGTAAGGAAGCGTAATTACTGGTGGGATATTTCGTATTTCTGCCAGCATAGTGAATTCGATATTTTTAGAGATCTTGAAGATTGCCGCAATATTATTGATTGGGATGAATTATCCCAGTCTTCGTCCGTGGACCATAGTTTTTGGTACAATCCCAAGCTTAAAATCAAACAAAAGGCATGGATAGATGATGTAAAGTCAATTCTCTTAGATTCTAGGAATAAGTGGAACTTTGCCTTGTTGTCTCATTTTGAGAGTCTCCGTGATGAGATATGGTTCATGTCTCATTTTAAAAACAGAATCGATTGGTTATATTTATCTCAGGTTAGTCGTATATTCTGTAATCCCGACAAACAGAAATTAAATGAAGCAATAGAAGCCTTTAAGGGATTTATCGACTTTAAAGCGCTTTCTATGCGAGATGATGTTGATATTGCTCAAATTATAAGGATATATCCTGAAGGAGATTATGATTATAATAGTCTTCTCGATAGGCAAGTGCTTACAGCGACTATGGCTCTTGTTGAGTCAAAACCTGATTATAAATGGGACTGGCAAATGTTAACATCGCAAAGCGGCTTCATACCTTCTGCAAAGTTTATTTATGACCACATTAATGATAATCTGAATTGGTTCGCCTTGTCGCAACAAGATAATCAAGATGTTTGGGGAGATGAAAAACTAATTTTCAGCTTAGCTAAACAAAGCATAATATCTGCTGAAATTGATTGGATGAAAGTATCATCACATGGTTATTTCCCAATAACGGAATCTGTACTTGAAAGTGTCCCTCTGAATAAACTAAACTGGAAAATTCTTTCTAGCCGGAAAGCTGTTGTTCAGTATCTGGGCCAATGTTGTGAGTACGTTGATTGGCGAATCGTATCTCAAAATAAACATTTATATATGGGCAATTTTGAGGTGCTCAATCGATATAAAGATTGCTTGGATTGGACTATTATTTGCAGACGCGAAGATTTTAAGCTATCGAACGATGTTCTTGAAACATTCTCAGAGTATATCGATTGGGATTTCGCATCAAGTTCTTTGGATATAAACTTCTCGAAATCTATGGTGGAACGATTTAAAGATAAATGGAATTGGCCAGTTTTGGTCAAGAACAGAGCGTTCCATAATAAAGTTGATATATCTGATATGCCGTTGGTGAAGCAGATAAATATCATTGACTTTATTCAGCATTTCCCGCGCCGCCCTAAGGCTTATCATTTCACTCATATGAGCAATGCCGTGAAAATTATAAAGGCGATGAAACTCCAGAGCCGTAACTATGCAGAAGGGAAATTTGTCAATAGTGCGGGTTCTAATGTTCATCGGACTAGTGCGGCTCATCGTTTTGCTCGTTTTTACTTTATGCCAAAGTCACCTACCCAATTTTATAATGAGTGCTTAGGCAAGGATTCCAGCGACCGTAAGTATTACGAAAGAGCTTATAATCTTGGGCTGCCTAAATGTCCAATGCCTGTGTTTTTCATATTTGATATTGAAGAACTTCTAATGGCAATGCCGGATAAGTGCTATTATAGTAACGGTAATATGCAAAAGGATTCTTCCATCTATTTCAAGGTCATCCAAGAGCCAAATAGAATCAAAGCAAAAGAAATATATATCAATAGTTTTGACACTTTTAATGAACGTCAACAGGAATTCCTAGTTGATGGCGAGTTGGATTTCTCTAAATTGAAAAATGTGGAGATTTGCTGTTATGACTCATTCCAAGCTGAAATGTTACGAGAGGAACTTAAGGACACTCCGTGGGAAGAGACTGTTGCTGAAAATCCTAATTTGTATGAACATCAGAACAAAGAACTGATTTTTAAAGATTCAGTTGACTCGATTCGAATAAGTACAGATTATATTTGCCCTTTTGAATTTAGGGTATCCTATTCTGAAAATGTACCGACAATTGTTAATAAAAACAATGTCATTCGTCAACGTGGGAATAATATCTATCTATCATCTTTAGTAGAAATAAGAAAAGATGTTCCCTTTGAGGTGTATTTTGAAGTTAATAGCCCTAGATATGGCAGTTGGTTAATCTATAAAAACGGAAGACGATTATGAGTGATATAACAATTATAAATGGGAACATCTTTAACACCAAGGCACAAACAATTGTTAATACAGTGAATTGTGTTGGTGTTATGGGAAAGGGTATTGCTTTGGTTTTCAAACTAAGATACCCGATAATGTTTGATGTTTACAAGCAGCATTGTGCTGCCCACCTGATAGACGTAGGTAAACTATGGCTTTATAAAGGTGTGGATAATGCTCCTTGGGTTTTAAACTTCCCGACTAAAACCCATTGGAAGTTGCCAAGTGAGTACAATTATATTGAGAGAGGATTGCAAAAATTTGTTTCCTCATATCAAGAGAGAGGAATAACATCGATAGCTTTTCCTTTATTAGGTGCCAATAATGGAGGCCTAGATAAAGATGTAGTCATGGATTTAATGGTTCGATACCTAAAGGAATGTGATATTCCGGTAGAGATATACCTATATGATCCTAACGCACCTGACGATTTGTTTGAAACTTTCAAATCCAATTGGATGAAACTTTCAAACGAACAAAAGAAAAAAATGTTGAAGACGAATAAAAGAATTGAAACAATAGATACCGCAATTGCTTCAGAGGATATCCACTCAATGATAGCTCTTATCGACTATCCTGGAATAGGAATTAAATCAATGGAAAGTTGCTTTGATTTTGTTATGAACTCAAGGGAAGAACCCTCATTATTTGATGAGGATTGATTCGTAAGTGAATCTAATAATGATGTTATTCTCAACTTAGATTTGCCTTACTCCCTAATACCGTCTATGCGTATCGGCAGGCAAAAGTTACGCGGATTATTTGAATTTTGCCTGTAATTTGCCTGTAGAAAATAAAAGAAGCGACTTAACTTGGTGATTTACACTTTGTTAAGTCGCTTTTGAGTGCCCAGAACAGGACGCGATCCACATGGTCGATGTCGGAGTAGACCCCGAAGTGCTTGTGAACAACTCTTCCTACCCGTTAGAGGTGGAGACGCTCCCCGACGGCGACATCACCGTGCGCCTCGACAAATACCAGAGCAAGCCCACCCGCATCACCGACGACGAACTCCACGCGCTCGGCCACGACAAGATGGCTTCCGTCATAGAACGCCACAAAGAGGCATTCGACGAAGTGAGGTTCAGCCGCGCAATCCACTCCCTTGCTCCGGCGGAGCATACGACCAAGACCCCGGTGCTGCTCACCACAGGCGAGGTGGACGGCGACCGCAAGCGACTGACGCGCCGCGACATCATCGCGCTCAAAAAGGCATTCGACAAGGCCAAGATACCCGCCGAGGGTCGAATGCTCGTACTTTGCGCCGACCATGTAGCCGACCTGCTGGAGCAGGATCAGAAGTTTGCGGCGCAGTATTACAACTACGAGAGCGGCGCGATCAACCGTATGTACGGCTTCGAGGTGTATGAATACGACGCATGTCCCTACTACAACACCTCCACCAAGAAGAAACTGGCCTACGGCGCAGTCCCCGCGACGGCCACCGACCGTCAATGCTCCGTGGCTTTCTCGCTGAAACGCGCAATGAAAGCCAACGGCTCGACCAAAACCTACCTGCAGGAAGCTGCTGCCAACCCCACGACACAGGAAAACCTGTTCTCTATGCGCACATACACAATCTGTCTCCCGACAAAGGCCGAGGGTCTCGGCGCGATCGTGAGCGCACTCAAAGCGTAAGCCCGCATGAAAAAAGCACTCAAATATCTCGTTATCCACTGCACCGCCACCCCGGAGGGACGCGACGTGTCATCCGCCGACATCCGGCGGATGCACACCGCACCCAAATCGGCGGGCGGTCGCGGGTGGAAACAGGTCGGTTATACAGACCTTATCCGGCTCGACGGCACAGTTGAACGTCTCGTGAACAACAACGAGGACGCATGGGTAGATCCGTGGGAAATCACCAACGGCGCGACAGGCTACAACTCCGTAAGCCGCCATATAGTCTATGCCGGAGGCTGCGACAAGGGCATGAAGCCCAAAGACACCCGCACAGACGCGCAGAAAAGCGCGATGGCAGAATATGTGCGCGACTTCCACTCCAAGCACCCCAATGTGAAAATCATCGGCCACCGCGACCTCTCGCCCGACCTCAACGGGAACGGCGTGATAGAGCCTTTCGAGTTTATGAAAGCCTGTCCGAGTTTCGACGTGGCCGCATGGCTCAAAGAGATAGGCATAACACAGTAACAACCCCACTGAATGACTGAAACAATCCTTGCCGCAGCGGTGGCGATCATCACCGCGCCGCTCTCGGCACTGCTGACGGCCATATTCCTGCGCTCCAAGCACAACGCGGAAGTAGACAAACTCCGCGCCGAGGTGAAACAGACCCTCGCCGACGTGCGCGGGCGAGAACTCGACAACGACAAAAAGGCCATACAGATGATTATGGAACTGGTGGTCGAGCCGCTGCGCAAGGATATGGTTCAGTTGCAGGAAAAAGTAGACACCCTCACGAATGCTATTGAAAAAGTCAATTCTTGCCCTCACGCTGACAACTGCCCTGTTAGCCACGAGCTGCGCCGCGCCAAAAAAGACGATGCAGGAGCAGCGGGAACAAACGCACTCGTCGCTGTCGCAGACGGCCACGGCGGAGAGCCACCAGGAGGACAGCGCGGCAATCAGCACGGAGCGGCTTCTGAATGAACTGCTCACGGCATGGCTGCAGAGGGTCGAGACAAGGGACGAGGCCACAGAGCGCGTAACCGAGATTTTCGACACGTCGCAGCCGCCGGACAGCACCACAGGCACACCGCCGCTGTCTGCCCGCATCCGGGAGAGGCACGAGGCCAGGAGCCGGAGCGACAGCCGGGCAAAGGTTGAGGCCGCAAAAAGCGACAGCACCGCCACGGAGTGCGAGGCGCACTCCCGAACCGACACCGCCGAGGCCACGCAGACGGAGGCCGAAACGTCCGGGGAGAGCGAGACCGAAAGCCGGGAGGAGAAAGGCGGCAACAAAGCCCTCGTGTGGGTCTCCATAGCCCTGTCGCTCTTATCGATCGCGGTCATCGCCATAGTTATCAAACACCGTTCAAACAGACATTAAACACCATACGACAATGGCAAAAAAGACAAAAGAAACAGAAAAATCCACGGCGACGGTGGCCGCGAAAGCCGCCGCCAGGATAGCCGAGGAGACCCTGCGCCTCAATCCCGACATAAACGAGGTACACGTAACCTCTGACGGCACGGCGTTCTACACCCGCAACGACGCGCAGAACCACGCCAACTCCCTGCCCAACCGCGAGGTGTACTCCACCAACCGCAGGACTGCCGCGCTGAAAGCCGCAGCAGCAAAGAGCAAGGCCGACACCGCCGAGCCTGCCGCACCCTCCGACACCGAGCCGGAGGTGGACGAACTGACCGGGGAGGCAGTGAATGATACCGACAACGAACCCGCCAACACAGACGAATAATGCAGAATCTCACCATTACCCGGACAAACGGCAACATCGTGCGCTCGCTCGCGGGTGAAGACCACATAAGCGGCCTCGTGTTCTACTCGGCAACCCTGCCGACGGCTACCGAGGGCGTGGACGGCTTCACCGCAACAGAGCGCATCCACGCCATATCATCGCCGGAGACCGCCGAGAAATACGGCATCACCGCCGACGCGGAGGCATGGGAGACAAGGGTGCTTCACTACACCCTCGCCTCGATATTCAACATGAATCCCGGCGTGAGCCTGTATGTGGGCATCTTCAAGCCCGCCGCCGGAGCAAACGCCTTTTCGGAAATCAAGCAGATACAGAACCATGCCGGAGGCCGTCTGCGGCAGGTGGGCGTGTGGAATGGCGCGGTGGAGCTGAGCGACACCCTCGTCAACTCCCTGCAATCGGTACGCACCACGCTTGAAGCGCAGAACAAACCGCTGTCGATACTCTACGCGCCGAAAGTCTCCGACGTTACCGCGCTCCCCTCAGACCTCGCAAAGATCGGACGCAACGGCGTGTCGGTCATCATCGGACAGGACGGCGCGGGAGTGGCCGACGAACTCTACCGCGACGCGGCCAACGCCGCCAAAGCGAGCGTGTCGGCGCTTGGCGACGCACTCGGCGCGGTGAGCAAGGCAAAGGTGCATGAGAGCATAGCATGGGTCGAATCGTTTCCGACGAACATAGCAGTGGCCGCTTTCGGCGACGGCAAGAAATACCGCGACCTTGACGATGCCGTGATTGAAGAGCTCGACAGTTCCCGCTACATTTTCCTCCGCACCTACGACGGCCTCGCCGGGTGCTTCTTCAACGACAACCACACACTTGACGTGCCGACAAGCGACTACGCCTTTATCAACGACGTGCGCACAATGGACAAGGCGGTGCGCGGAGTGCGAACCTACCTGCTGCCCAAACTCGGACGGCCTATGAAAGTGGACGCGGACACCGGGAAACTGGAGCGCACGGCGGTGGAGCATCTCATCACCACAGGCAACAAGGCACTGGAGGAGATGGCAAAGGCCGGGGAGCTGAGCGGCTACCGCTTCGACATAGACCCCGACCAGAACATACTCGCCACCTCGCGTGTGCGGGGAGTGATAAAGAACGTGGCCGTGGGAGTTATGCGCAACCTCGACCTTGAAATAGGTTACGCCACAAGTGTATAACCATTAACGCGACAAAAGAATGAACACATTGGACGCGGCCTATAACGGAATCCCTCTCATCAACGGCGAGGAATATTCGTGGGGCAACATCAAGACCTGCATAAACGGCATCGTCGTAACCGGGATCACCGCGATAGCCTACGGCGACAAACAGGACATGCAGAACAACTACGGCGCGGGGAGACACCCGGTAAGCCGCAGCTACGGACGCATAACCCCCTCGGCGAAAATCACGCTCTACATGAGCGAGGTTGTGGCGATTTCGCGCACCTCCCCGACCGGGCGAATGCAGGACATCGCGCCTTTCGACATCGAGGTGGCCTATTTGCCCCCCAACGGCATCATTGTCATCGACAAGATCCGCAACTGCCAGTTCACGGAAAACAAACGCGACTGGAAAGAGGGGGACATGAACCAGCAGGTGGAACTCGAACTGCTCCCCGGCAGCGTCGAATACGGCAAGCCCGACGGCGTTTAAGCCGGAAACCCGGAGTGTGAAACCCGAAACACGAACTTTTTCAGAAACAACAATCTCAAACCGATATGGATAACAAGACAATCGACATCAACACAGAGAATTTCACAGTAGTAAACGGCGACATCACCGAGGAGCAGATAGCCACGTGGAAAGGGAAGCATGGCCGCGTGGTGGAGGTAGAGGTGGCCGACACCGACTTCGAGGAGCTGCACCGAGGCTATTTCCACCGCCCGGACATGAAGACGATGCAGGCTTTCTCGGCCACGGCCAAGCAGAACGAGGTGAGAGCCGCCGAGGTTCTGTTTGACAACTGCTGGCTCGGCGGGTCGCCTCTGATGAAGAGCGATGCGGTCTACAAGATGCAGGCGACCGGGGAACTGCAGAACATCTTCGGGAAGTGCGTGTCTAAGCTAAAAAACTTGTAGAGGCGCACCAACTCTCCGGGGGCGTGGAGGACGACGACCCTGGAGAGATAGCGAAAGGGTGCGCCTTGATCCGCGCCAACTTCGGGACAGACCCGGAGACACTCACCGACGAAAGGTGGGCTATGCTGTTCCAACAGGCCGTGTGGCTTGAAAACTTCCGTCTTGAAAACATGGCAAGAATCCTCGCAAAATTATTCTCACCCGCAGATGCCGAATGCAGCCTATAATGCAAAGCCACCTTTGAATGAGCAATTACAACTTCAATTACGCTTTCAACATAAGCGGCAACTGCAATGCCGTGGTCGCCGAGATTTCGGGAGGTGTCGAGAACCTCCAACGGAATCTCCGTGCGACCACGTCGCTGTGGGACACATTCGAGGGGAAGATGCTCGCGCTTAACCAATTCACGCAGTATGTCGGCAATCTGAGCCAAACTCTCAACGAGACACTCGCTCCCGGCGCGGCACTTAACGCCTCGCTCGCGGACTTACAGGCCATATCCGGCGCGACCGGGAGAGAACTTGAAACCGTGGAGCGTTTCGCACGATCCACGGCAAGGGAATTCGGTGTGTCGGCCTCCGGCGCGGTCGAATCATACAAACTGCTGCTGTCGCAACTGTCGCCGGAACTCACCAAGAACACGGCGGCACTCGACGCGATGGGACGCAACGTCGCCATTCTGTCAAAGACGATGGGCGGCGACACCACCGCTGCCGCCGAGGTTCTGACAACGGCCATGAACCAATACGGCGTATCGCTTGAAGACCCGATGGAGGCTTCCCGGCAGATGGCCGACATGATGAACATAATGGCCGCTGCCGGACGTGAGGGTTCTGCGGAACTGCCCACTATCAAGGTGGCGTTGGAACAGTGCGGTATGGCCGCGAAAGCCGCCGGGGTATCTTTTGCCGAAACCAACGCCGCGATACAGGTTCTTGACAAGGCGGGCAAGAAAGGTTCGGAGGGTGGTGTCGCCCTGCGAAATGTCATGTCAACTCTCGCGCAAGGTCGCTTTCTGCCAAAGGATGTGCGCGAGGAACTCGCCGCAGCCGGGATAAGTGTAAACGACCTCACCGACAAATCAAAGTCTCTTGCCGAGCGTCTACAGGTACTCAAACCCGTAATGGCCGACGACGCTCTTTTCAGCAAATTGTTCGGCAAAGAGAACTCCGCAGCAGCAATGGCTCTCGTGCAGGGCATTCCAAAGGTGGAGCAATGGACTGCCGCCATATCCGGCACCAATACTGCCGTGGAGCAGAGCAAGGTCATTATGGAGACCTACAACGAGCGTCTTGCGCGGGTACAGGCGAAGTTCGACGACATAAAGATTTCCATATTCAACTCCTGCGGCGACCTCGGTATATGGACGCAGGTCGTGGCGGGTGCGCTCGTGCCGCTCTCCCAACTCGTGCCGCTGATCTACGGCGCGGCAAAGGCGGTCATCTTTCTGCGGAGCGTGAATTTCAAAGGTGCGTTCACAGGCGTTGTCTCCTCGATACGGAACGTTGTCGCGGGGCTGATGATGCAGAATATAGCCATAACCGCGTCCGGCGGCTATTGGCTCGCATTCAAGGTTCTCGCGCAGAACGTGTGCCGCTCAATAGGTGTCGCCATTATGAACATCCCCATTGTCGGGTGGATAGCCGCCGCCATTGCCGCAGTCATCGCCATAATTCAGCAGCTTTGGGATAAGTGCTACGGCTTCCGCGTGGCTGTCTTTACCGCGTGGGAGGGCATCAAAGCCCTGTTCTCCGCTTTGTGGGAATGGCTGTCCGGGCTGTGGCAAAGAATATCCGCGTTTTTCGTCGGCCTGTGGAACGGCATAAAGTCAATGGCACAGAAAGTCGCCAACGTCTTTATGGCCGTGGTAAACAAAATCCGCTCATTCATAGCCGCGATCCGCAACTTTGTCGTTAAGGTAGTCAATGCCGTGGTCGAGAAGGTGAGCGCGATATGCAAGCCGCTCGTTACCGCTTTCAAGAATGTAGCCAACGCCATAAAAGGTTTCTTCGGCAAAATCATTGACTGGGTGCGGGATAAGTTCTACGCTCTGATAAACTGGTTCATCGACAAATACAACTGGATAGCCTCCAAACTCAACTTCGACAAGATAGCCCGGCTCGGCAGGGAGGCCGCAGACCGCTCTTGGGCGGCAGACCACCCGGAGCAGCCGGACGATGATTCTTCCGGCGGTGGAAACGGCAGCTCCGACCCCGTCGGTAACGGAGGTGGGCTTGGCGGCGGTTCACCAATCGGCAATGCCCTCGGCAGTGTCGGCGGCAGTGCGTCGAAAGAGACCGACCGTGTCAAGAATATAAACATCACCATTGACCGCCTTATCGACAAATTCACCATAACGACCAACAATCTCTCCGAAAGCAAGGAGAGGATAAAGGATGCGGTGGCCGAGGCTCTTCTTTCGGCTGTCAACGATGCAAACTACGCTCTATAATACAGACCATGCAGGAATACAAGTTTGAAATAATCAATGCCCGGTTCATAGCGTCCGGGGTGGCGATACAGGCAAAGGGACTCGCTTACAGGCTGCGACCGAACAAAGGACGCGACGCGCAGAAAAACGAGGACTACAAGCTCGGGACGCTGCCCGGCTACGTGACGGGGGGCGGCACTACAGAGGGCGGCGCGGCTATCAACAAGGCAGAGGAGAAGTGGAGCGGAAGCGGCGACTATTGGCTTGGCCGCACGGCTCTGACGGACATGGTGGTGAAAGTGCCGGACGAGGGTCTGCTGCTGATCAACGATGCTACGGTGAACGTGTCGTTGCAAAAGGAGGTGGTGAAGACGGCACTCGTAGGCCACGCCGGAACGATAAAGGAGTATATCACCGACGGCGACTATCAACTGAGCATAAGCGTGGGGATAGTCGCCGTGGACGACGATGGCAGGATATGCGACCAATACCCGGAGCGGGCTGTGGCGCAGCTGCGGGAGATAATGGAGAGGCCGGAGGCACTGGAGGTGAGCTCGGCGTTCCTTGACCTGTTCGGGATAAGCCATATAGTCGTAACCGGGTTCTCTGCAAAACAGATGACGCACTCGAACCGGCAGGTGATAGAGATAACGGCGTTGAGCGATACCGAGTATGTGATAGAATCAAACGATTATTAACCGACGTTCAAACACCATTCAAGCTATGAACGGACTTACGACATACGAGAACTGCGGCGACCTTGCCATAGAGGGCGGGGGCTGCATCGTGGCCGGGACGGAGGCGCAGACGATAGAACACGTTCTTGTGGCTAACCGTGGAGAGTGGCGGGAACACCCGCTGCTCGGCGGGGAGATCCGCAAGATGCAGCACGGCCTTGCCGGGAGGATGTGGGCTGCGCGTGCGCGGCAGATGTGCCGCGAGGCGGGAGTGGCCGTGAACCGGGTAACGGTGAGTGATAACGGAAAAATCACGGTGGAATGAAGACGACGGCGAGAGAGGGGCAATGCCTCGTTGACATAGCGTTGGCGGCGACAGGCTCGGTGGAGGGCGTGTGGGCGTTGGCTCTGCGCAACGGAATGAGCGTAACAGGGGAACTCGGCCACGGCACGGAAATAACGTGGGAGGCCGGGGACGTTGCGGACGCGAGGGTTGCCGAGAAATACGCCGCCGAGGGGATATGCCCGGCGACGGCAGTAAACGAAAAGACGCTTGCGGGACTGCTCAACCGACCTGTTATAATACAAGTCCCGGACTACATGACAATCAAGGCCGACCCTGTGAAGAAACAGCAGACAAGGGCTGCTGTGTTCACAGGCGCGTTCACGGCGGCATTCTCGTAAGGCGCGAAAGGAGAGAAAACAGACGCATTACAAACAACATCATCATAAACAGACAATATGAAACAGGAGTGGAAGCCCGACGAACTGCGGGCAACTGCGGCAGAGATCCGCGAGGCGGTAATGCCGAAATCAATCACGCCGGAGATGGTAGGCGGGACACTCGCAGGTCTTACCGAAGCCGTGGCCGAGGTGGTGGAAACCCTCGGCGAGATACCGAGGGAACATGTGCGTGTAGAGGTTACGGCTTGCGACGGCCAAAGCAAAGTCAGTGCCGAAGGAGCGACAGTGCGGCTTGACGTGTTTGCCGTCGGCGGCTTCCCCTGCACGGCAATGCCACGACAGGAGCTCACGGCAGATGCGGACGGCGTGGTGGAGTTTGACGTGCCGCACGGCTTCAAATATGCGGTCTCGTCCCATATAGACGGCCTCGGCGCGTCGTTCCAACTGGTGTTTGACGCTGTGGCGGAGCAACGCGACGTGAGACTGTGGAACTTCCCTGTGGGGGTATGGGCACTCGGCCATACCGATCTCGCCCATTATGGCGATGACGGTTGGGAGGATGAATACTACACAGCGATACCATTCGTTACTCCTATGAGAATGGAGGAGGTGCCGGAAGAAATATATCTTTGGGCGCAAGACTCCGAAAAATATCCTCAAAACGAGGGATGGTGGTATATAGGCGTTCTTGTGTCAACCGCTGAAACGACATTTGCCATAGGCAAAAACAGCCTCTCTGATAAAACAATGGAGTGGTGCGACAGCCGCGACCGCAACACTCTGTTCCCGCTGATGGACTATGCCGTTCAAAAGAGATCGACCGCCCACGATTATGATGCGGCAATAGAGAAAGCCCGCACCGATATGGACGGAAATATGAACACCGCCAAGATGCTCGGATTCAGCCCGACGCATACGGCAGCGAGATGGGCGGCTTCGTCGCCGTCCGATTATGACGAACAAAGATTCTTGCCCTCGGCGGGACAGCTATATATTATGTGGTTGAACCGCACGGCCATCAACGCTATAATACAGCAGCACACCGATGCGGGAGAAGAGGGCTTTTTTCTTCTTCCCGACATTAAGCCGGGAACGACTGACCAATGGACTCAGCCGAATGGTCGTTGGGAGTATTGGTGGTCAAGTTCCGTGTACGATTCTCTCTGCTCGTGGGTTGTCTACTACGATGGCGACATCTACACCTACCTCAACAGACTCAACACTTACGACGTGCGGGCGGTGTCGGCTTTTCATTTTGAATATTAAACCTTTTTCCTTTCCTTTGGTGAGGTCGCCCCCTTTAAGGGCGACCGGGCAGAGGGAAAGCGACACCGGGCGAAGCCCGGTCGAAAAAATTTTCGTAACTTTGCAGACGATTAAAAAATTAACTGAAATGGCAAACGGCGCGGCGACAGCCGGGGCATACAAGAGCGTTTACAGGCTGATACAGCAGATGGTCGGCCTCAGCGACAACGTGCCTGTGAAATACCGACGGTGGCTTTGGGAGAAGACGTTGGACGCTGCAACGGATCTGATCGCGCTGATAGTGTATGCGTGGGACGAGCAGAACGTGGCGCACAAGGTTGTCTACATAGACCGGGCGTTGACGAAATTCACGGTGCTGAACACGTATATGCGGCTGTGCAACGAGGCGCGGGTGCTGCCATTGCAGAAACAGACAAGTCTGTCGGAGCTTATGGCCGATATATCCGGGCAGCTCGGGTCGTGGCGCAAGGCCACGGCTGAAAGGGCGAAAAAAGGTGTCTAAGAGTGAGTGTTCCGTCGGCCACGGCTTACGGAAGCGCGATTTTCTTTAATGAAAAGGTCTGTGCGCTCTCATTAAGAGCAAGGAACAAGCCAGTCACAGAAGATTACTGCTCGTGGGTTGTCAACTACAATGGCAACATCAACAACAACAACAGAAACAACACTTACGACGTGCGGGCGGTGTCGGAATTTCAACGGAAAATGAACAACCAACCGGAACAACATATCGCCATAGGCTACGACAGTCTTTTGTCCGCCTATTATCAGTGCCGCCGCAACAAGGCGTGGACTGAGGCGGCTGCGGCCTTTGAGATACACTACGAGGCCGAACTGCTGAAACTGCGCGACGAGATACAGGCCGGACGGTACAGGCCGCAGCCCTCGATCACGTTCCTCGTGGAATGGCCGACGCTGCGGGAGGTATTCGCGGCGATGTTCCGGGACAGGATAGTGCAGACTTGGATTGCACAGCGGATAGAACCGCTTTTCGAGGCGCAGTTCATCCCGGCGAGTTTCAACTGCCGCAAGGGTAAGGGTACGCTTGCCGCCGTGAAACATCTGCACGAGGCCATACGCGAGAAATCCGGGAACTACACCCGCGACTGCTGGGTTCTGAAATATGACCTCAAAGGTTTCTTCATGTCGATAAACCGGGCGATGGTGACGGATAAACTCTGCCGTTTCATCCGGGAGCGGTACAAGTGCGCGGACGTGGAGACGCTTGTCTACCTCACGCAGGTAACTCTGCTCAACTCCCCGGCGGAGGGGTGCATCATACAGGGCGACCCGCGCAAGTGGGAGGAACTGCCTCCGAACAAAAGCCTGTTCACCGTGCCGGAGGGGTACGGCCTCCCGATCGGAAACATCACCTCGCAGCTCGTGGCGAATTTTCTGCTTGACGAGACCGACCATTACCTTACCGAGACCCTCGGCCTCGACATAGACCGCTATGTGGACGACACGGCCACCGTGGACTGCGACAAGGAGAAACTGCTACTCGCTATGCCGCTTATCAGGGAACACCTGTGGCAGACAGCCGAGGTGAGGGTAAACCCGAAAAAGTATTACCTGCAGCACTACAAGAAAGGCGTTAAATTCCTCGGCACGGTCATCAAGGGAGAGCGCATCTACATCGCCAACCGCACCCTCGGAAAAGCGATGTGCCGTCTGCACGGATTCAACCGACAGGCCGAGGAGCGCGGCGCGGCATGGTGCAAAGCCAACGCGGAGCATTTCGTGAGCTGCATCAACTCCTATCTCGGCCTCATGCGGCAAGGACAGGAATATGGTATGCGCCGGGCTTTCTGCGGTAGGATCTCCGAGGCGTGGATGAAATACATTGTGGTGGAATGGGACTTCACCAAGATAATACTAAAACATAAATACAAACACCGCGAGCGCGTGAAGCGTATGCTCCGCCGCAAGCGTAAACAAGCATCAAGAAACAGAATACCAAAAGCAAAGCGAATGACAGCACGAGTTTTCAGCGGGGAGACGCTCCCTGCCGTTGAGCAGTTCAACACCGGTCGCAAAAGGGGTTGCATTGTTCGTTGGGACTACGAGCCTGTCAAGACAACAATCCCCGAAGTTGACAAACGCGCCGCGTTCCGCAAGCGCAAGGCGTTGAGCCGCGCCGCCAAAAACGGCACACCCCCTCCCGCCGAGGAACCGCAGCAGGGCAAGGAGGTTGACAGCGGCCTTGTGGCCTATTCTGAAATGCGCTACTTAGGCATTCCCGACCCGGAGCGAGTTGTGGCCGACATTCAGTATGACCTCGACCTGCGTTACGGCGACACACCGCGCCCGGAGATTGATTTCGACGCTTACCGCTCGGCCATAGCCGCGCTCAACAAAGCGTGAGGCGATGGCACGGTCAATCGCCGAGATAAAGGCTCAGATATGCGAGACCTTCATCTCACAGGACGCTATCCGCACAGGGTACGGACTGAAAGAGAACCAATCCTTTGACAAGGCTTTCTCCCCGGTGTCGCTGGAGAGCCTGATGTTCTACGTCGTCGCCTCCTGTATATGGCTGCTCGAAAAACTTTTTGACCGCCACCGCGAGGAGGTGGACGCGAGGATAGATGCCCTGCGCCCGCACACGCTCCGTTGGTACGTTACAAAGACCCTCGCCTATATGCGCGGCAAGGATCTCATAATGACCGACGGCGTGGTCGTGGCCGACTACTACGACACGTCGGGAATGACGGAGGCCGACATCGAAAAGGCGCGTGTGGTGAAATACGCGGTCGCCACCGAGGACAACACGCAGGTGTTCATCAAGGTTGCCGCGAGGGGCAACAACGGCCAGCCCACGCCTCTGCAGCCCGATGACCTCGCCGGACTGAAAGGCTACCTCTCGCAGATAAAGGACGCGGGAGTGGCCATAAAGGTGCTGAACGAACCCGCAGACAATATGCGCGTGGAACTCGTGGTGCTTTATGATCCGGCCATACTCACGGCGCAGCCCACAGGCAACGGTCGCCCGGATGCGGACGGCTACACGGCCATAAGGCTGCTGCGCGACGGCAAGGACGTGATAACCGAGGCCGTGAGCGGTGTCATATCCAAGCTGCCTTTCAACGGCGAATACCGAAACTCCGACCTTATGGCCGCTTTGCAGTCCATTGAGGGAGTGCGTGTGGCCGACATCGTGAAAGTGGAGGCCGCAGCCGGAGGTTCGGAGGCCTACTCGCGTGTCGTCGGCTACCGACGTCCCTATTCGGGTTATTACGCATTGCAGAACCTCACGGTCAGAGGCCGTGCCTATCAAGTGGCCGAATGATGATTTTTGACATAGATTTCGACAAGTGGATAGCGACCATGCTGCCGACGTTCCTGCGTCTGCGCCGGATCTTCGCTTTCTGCCGTGCCTTATGCTCGCCGCTCTACCTCGGCGACGACACAGGGCTCTACCCGCGCTTCCTGCGGGCGCGTGGCGACCACATATACAGGTTGAGCCACAACGGGCAGGTGTGCTATCTCCGCGCCGCTCTCAACGACGCTTTCAATCTGAAAAAAGGGTTTGAGATCGAGGATGCGGGGGCATACGAGGGGGAGTGGGTCTATGCAAAAGACCCGACGATGCCGAACCAGTTGCTCGCCGTGGACGAGAAGAAGAACCGCAAGCCCGTAGAGGGTGAGCCGCCGGAACATCCGACACCGCTGCTCGCCGACGAAGCGCGGCTCAACGCGCCGCAGAACTCGTTCATCGTGCGCGTCCCCAACAACATCTACACAACGCAGCTCGACAAGGTGAAGGCCATTGTGGAGCAATACAGAATCCTTTCAAAAACTCCGATTTACACCCCAACAAACTCAAGCAATGAACAGAGCGGAATATTTATCAACGGCGGTCGCAAGTGGTGGCAATGGCCTGTATCCATTATCGACGCAGGGGCTGTCGTTCATACAAGACCAGATTACCTTTTTACAGGCATTCGCAAGGATAGGCGGTAAACGTTACATCCTGCTCGCACCTACGGCCACCGCCGACGGCGTTGTGGTGATAGACGGCGAGGTGCTGCGCTTCAAGGCCGCAGCCAAGCCGGGCAACGGCATTCAGATCCGGGAGACAACCGAGAACATCGTGGCCGACGGCACGACCTACCGCGAGGCGCGGATTTACCGTTACGCCGAATATGTGCCGACATATACAAAGAACGTGCCGGGATTATATCCGGCCTCCGGGTTCTCGATGATAGAAACCAACGACCAGTTGGCAAAGAAACTGCTCGACTACACCGCCGTCAACAGCGACCTCGCCAAGAAACTCACCGTATTGTCTACCGACAGCCTCACCCGCGTTCAGTTGGACGCGCAAAAGGACAACGTGCGTCTTAACTGCCGCAAGGGGTGTTTCGCTCTGAACGGCGCGGAGGAATACACGATCAACGTCTACCGCCACAGCGCGAACAACATCACGCAGGAACAGATCCTGCCCGACCTGCGCCGCTACGTCCGCTATTGGAACAGCGCGGCAAAGACGTGGGGAGGTTTCTACCCGGTTACGGAAAACCTGCATATCGACGTTAAGGTTGTGAAAGGATCGACCGTCTATGTGCGCCACGGCTTTATCCCGGAGGGGGTTCAACTTGTGCTGCTCCGCAAGAAGAAACGCAGCCGAAAGCGTCGTTCCGGCGGCACGACAGGCACAAACGCCGCATGGAAAGGGAAATCCATGCTCCGGCAACCGAAGAACCAATACGTGCATTACAAGGGCGTGATACTCTCCACCTCCTCACCTAACAACTGGTATGTGCCTAAGTGCATAGGCGTAACCGACAAGGAGGACAATGCCCTTATCGGAAAGGAACTCGGATCTGTCTGCTCGGATATGATTGTGGCAAGCGGGAGTCTGTCAGAAATCGCCGCCGGGAACGGCCTCTACAAAGTGGTCGGAACTCGCGTCAAAGCTTCCAGGAAAGGCACAAAGCCCAAGACACAGGCTTGCTGCTATGCGCGGATCGCGTTGCAGTTTGCCGCAGCCGGGAAGACGTTCAAGAGCGCGGGCGGCGAGATGGCGCGTATGAAATACCGCCTTTGGTTTCATCTCGACAAGAAGACCAACAAGACCGTGGTGCGCCGTGGGTTCTCTGCCGATTAGGGACAAAAAAAAGAGGGGCGGTTGAAAAACTGCTCCTCTAAAAACCCCGGCGGTCGTAACTCATTATATGCTCTGTTGTGAAATCTTGTAGGTTGTCGCTGACTAATCCAGTCGGTGCTTCGTTCAAAATCATCTCAACGGGGTCTATAAGACGCTCAATCCCTGCTGTCGGACGCGGCCATTGCCGCGATAACTTAGTGTGAGAGGGAATCGCACATGCCGCACACACCATACACTATCTTGAAATCGAAATCGCAAAACTGTCGAGGGTGTAATGCATGGCGCAAAGATATATGTTAAAATCTTAACCCCAATGAAATAGCCGATGAAAAAAACAGAATAAACGAAAACATACGTCGGTGGGCAATAAAAAACAGCCCCCGACTTGATTGTAGGACGCCAATCACATACAATCACAAAGCAGCGGCACACCGCGCAGTCGAGGGCTGTTATAGCCTTTTGACCGCCGTGTGTCGCTGCTTTTAGTATGTGATTGGCACTGCAAAATTACGCAAAAGGGGCGAGATAACCAACCGTTTCACTAACTATCAAACCCCATTTTATGCTGAATGACTGACAGCAACAGTCTCCCCACGGAGATTTACAAGGAGACCTCCTCGCTCGGACGGCTTCTGATAAAGCCTGTTGATAAGGCCACCGCAAAGGAAATGATTGTCAAGAACCACTACTCCCACAAATGGAATGACGGAGGTTTCGGTGTCTACAACTTCGGAATCTTCCGCGCCGACGAACCCGACCGTTGCCTCGGAGTGGCCGTCTACGGCTACATGAAGAACCCCAAAGCCCGGATATTCACGCACCCCAACCCGAAAGCGTGGATGTGCGAACTCAACCGTATGTGGATAGATGATGAACTCGGCCACAATGCCGAAAGTATTCTGATAGCAGCCTCGATCAAGCTGCTGCGCCGCCTTGACCCCGACCTCGTGGCCGTGCAGAGTTTCGCCGACGGTCGCCTCGGCTGCGGAACTATCTACAAAGCCGCCAACTTTCAGTATTATGGCTTTCACCTCACAAAGTTTCTGCGCAATAGACGCAGCGGCGAGATGGTACACGAGCAGATATTCACCAACTCAACATCGCCGTCGGGCTTTCTACGCGCCAATGTCGGGATGCTGATAGGCGATTTTGAAGTGTTCCACGTCAAGACCTACCGATACATTTACGCGCTCGACAAGCGTTTTCGGTGCGTAAAGCCGCAGCAACCTTATCCGGCATACGACAAAGGGATGGAAGCGACCGAATGGAAGCGCGACCGCTCGAAAATGATAGAAAGATGCGTCGGAATACTTACGAAAATGGCCGCAGATTCGGTGTGAACGCGGCCAAGATAACAATACAAAGTTAAGAAAAATCCCTCAAACTGCAAAAAGTTTGAGGGATTATTTTGCTGTAAAAATAACTATTTTTCAACCGATTAAACAGCGTTTGAGCGATCTATCTACAAAGCCGCCAACTTTCAGTATTATGGCTTTCACCTCACAAAGTTTCTGCGCAATAGACGCAGCGGCGAGATGGTACACGAGCAGATATTCACCAACTCAACATCGCCGTCGGGCTTTCTACGCGCCAATGTCGGGATGCTGATAGGCGATTTTGAAGTGTTCCACGTCAAGACCTACCGATACATTTACGCGCTCGACAAGCGTTTTCGGTGCGTAAAGCCGCAGCAACCTTATCCGGCATACGACAAAGGGATGGAAGCGACCGAATGGAAGCGCGACCGCTCGAAAATGATAGAAAGATGCGTCGGAATACTTACGAAAATGGCCGCAGATTCGGTGTGAACGCGGCCAAGATAACAATACAAAGTTAAGAAAAATCCCTCAAACTGCAAAAAGTTTGAGGGATTATTTTGCTGTAAAAATAACTATTTTTCAACCGATTAAACAGCGTTTGAGCGATGATTGAACGGCGGTCAAACAGACGCGCCCGAAATGGCCGGAAAACACCAAAAAATGTACTTTTCGTTTTTCAAAATTGCACTTTTCGTTTTGCCGATTATACATATCAAAAACAACATCGACGGCAAAAACATCTTACGCTATCTATTGCTAAGGCTCAACAACAGGATTATCAAGAAACAGATATATGCAACTCCCCGATATATCCTCGGAGACTTATGCCTGAACCAGCAATGCAAACCTTTCGACAATCTGCCGTATGCGTTTTCCTTAGTGGAACATAACCCGGGCTTTTCCGACCTTGTTGCGGCTATACCGCCCGAAGGACACAAACCCGAGCTGCTTGCCCGGCGCATAAAACACGCAGCCGAACAGGAAGGGCATCTCTATGCTCACCACAGCGAACTTGAGGCATTCGGCACACCCGATAAATTATTGCAACTGAAAGATGAATTCAACAAATCCCTGCACACCACCCATCAAAGCTGCCAGATAGAAGAATACAAAGGTCATTATTTCATCCGACAATATGAGGATGACGTGCGCAGGATTATCGAGGAATTCAACAAGCTGGCAACATCAAGGGTTGTGAACTACACAAAATCGGTCGACAGCTGGATGGCCTCTCCGGCAGCCGACCCACGGGCGGCATCAAAAGCAACCGAACTTAAAAGCCTTTTCTCCAACTCCACCATTGCAATGATCTACGGGGCTGCGGGTACAGGCAAATCCACATTCATCAATTTCCTCTCGCTTATATTCGGCAATAACCGAAAACTTTACCTTGCCAATACAAATCCCGCCGTCGACAACCTGCGCCGTAAAGTAACCGCCCCTAATGCCGAGTTTTCAACCATAAAAAAATTTCTTAATGGCAACACCCGGCCAATCAAACGCGACATTATCTTTATTGACGAATGCAGCACCGTAAGCAACAAGGATATGCGTGAGATACTGGAACAAGCCAGGTTCTCACTGCTTGTATTGGTCGGCGATATGTTCCAGATTAAGGCCATACGTTTCGGCAATTGGTTCAATATTGCCCACAAGGCATTTTCACCGCCTGTAAAAATAGAACTTACAGACGTGTATCGCACCTCCCGGCCTGATTTGCTCAACGTATGGGGCAAAGTCCGGGATAATGCCGACGATATAACCGAATTCCTTGCAAAAGGGAACTTTTCCCACCGCCTTGACAAATCGATTTTCATCAAAACGAACACCGACGAGATTATACTGAGCCTCAACTACGACGGGCTGTACGGAATCAACAACATAAACCGGTTCCTGCAAAACAACAACCCGAATCCCCCGTCAGGTGGGATGTGCACACCTATAAAATCGGTGACCCGGTGCTGTTTAACAGCACCACACGCTTCCCCTGGCTGTATAACAACCTGAAAGGGCGCATAATCGACATCGATACATCTGAAACGCAAATCACCTTCACCCTGGAGGTCGACACGATAATCAACAGCATCGACGTAGAAGGCTCCGGCCTTGTGATTCTTGAATCGGACAGCCCAGAAAAGAGCATCGTGCAATTCAGCGTCGGCAGGAATACGGATAACGATGATGACACCGACGACGAAAGCTGCATAGTCCCGTTCCAAATAGCCTATGCCGTCTCAATCCATAAAGCCCAGGGATTGGAATACGGCTCCGTCAAAATAGTGATTACACGTGAAGTGGAGGAACAGATAACCCACAACATATTTTATACGGCGATTACCCGTGCATGCAACAGCCTGTCGATATACTGGAGCCCGGAAACCGAGCAAAAAATCATATCGTCCATGTCGGGGAAATCAAATGAAAAGGATTTCCAATTGCTTAAAAGCAGACATCCCGAACTGTTCGCCGCCAGACGATGACCATACAGGCCAGCCAACCCCCTGACCAAAGTGGGGCATCTCACTTAAATTAATATAAATTAACACCCGGAAACGTCAACCGTCCAAAAATAATACCTTAATTTGCAACGGTATGCCGACAGACGGCCGCATATCGGAATATCACGCCAGGCAACCACCCGGTATAATTTAAAAAACAAACCATCGTCACAAAAATGCCATGAAAAACAGACATAATCCAAAAGCCATAAAACCAGTGGAAGGCAGACATACTCAAAATAACGGTATCCGGCAGGCAACGGCGTCAGTCGTAACCGCCATGTGCATGGCGGCATGCCTGTGCGCGGCACCGAAATCCATGGCGGCACCGGCAGAGGAAACCGTGTTCAGGACCGAACTTGAAAGATACACGACCCTCCAGCTCCCCGGCGACGAAACAAAGACGATGCTGTCGGCCAACTGGGAGGCGGAGCTTAAAAACACCGACGGAAACCAGAACCAGCTGTCGATGGCCAGATGCGGCGACCAACTGTTCCTGTGCACTAGCTACTTCGACGACACCGACAGCCGGAAAGACGGACTGTTCCTGCGCCGTTTCTCCGTCCACGACGGGACAGACGACCATATGACCATACCCCTTCCTGAAGATTTCAAGGCCGGGGTAGAAAACTTCCATACAATCACGTCCGACGCAAAAGGCAACCTCGTGGCAGCCCTGGTCCAAGGCAGCAAATACGTATCTTCCGAAACTGTGACGATAACCCTTTACCGTGTCGACACCGACAACCGAAAAATCGATACCGACAGCAGGATTGCAATCGAAATCCCGGCAAAGGAGATATTCAATTCAGATGTCGATTACGACCCGTGGATGGAACGTATCGACTGCATGACCGGCGACTTCGTCGCGGGGGAATTCCGATTCGGCGCCACAATCGGGTGGAGATCCGGGACATCGCATTACGTATATTCACACATCCTTTTTGACTACGACACCGCATCATCAGAACCATCCGGCATCACCGACCGCCAGACAATCCCGGTAGAGCGTCTTACGGGAGAGAACAACAACGTATGGCCCGACATCACGCCGTTATCCGAAGGGACATTCGTGGTGACACGGGCCCCGGAAACCAACGGCGGCCCATACTATGCACCGACAATCTACACCCGCACCGACGGCAAGACCGACGACACCCTGTCGTCACCATGGGCCTCCAACAGCGCGATGGCCAACTGCCGCGGCTTCTATACATTCACCCACAACGGCCACACCCTGGCCGTGACAGGCATCCGCCACGACACCGCCCTCGGAGGGAAAGGCTCATACTTCCGGCTGATCAACCTTCCTTCGGACGGGACGTTCAAGGGGGAGACACCCCTGTGGGACTTCCCCGCCACAGCATTCCCGTCAGATGCCGCGGCACACCCCGTCTACCACAAATCCTACCGGCAACTCGCCGTTGTGGAACCGGCTGCCGACGGCGACACACCCGAGACCCATATCTATATCTGTTCACCCGGATGCGGCATCGGCTCATATACGCTTTCCACAGACACAGGGATAACCACATCCCTCACGTCCGTCGACAACGGCCCGGCAGAAGCCCCCATACTTCAAGGCCGCACCCTGCGCATCCCTGAATCCTCCGAAAGTCCCGTCAGGGTGTTCGACCTCACAGGGCGCCACTTGGCGGAAATCCCGGTCGCCGGTTCTGAGGCCGACCTGCAAACGCTGGCCGCAGGGCTGTATATCGTACAGGCCGGCAACACAACCATGAAAATCTGCCTGCGATAAGACGCAATTACATAATGCGACCCGACAGCCGATGCCACTCTATGGCCGGCACATACAACACCACAAATCACACAACACGATATGCAGCAGGCAAAAACGCTTATAGCCAAAACAACCTACCCGTCAAAAATCGACTGGTGGATTTGGGCAATTGTCGCCTTCGTAATCACAGTAATCATCATTATAGGCATCACATCGCCATGGTGGCTTACCCTACTGCTCGGTCTCGCAATCCTGGTTCCGTCGCTCACAGGCTTAATCGGCATATGGTACGCCATCGAAGGTGACAACCTCATTGTCTATCAATTTTTCCGGCCGAAACGCTATCCGATCAAAAAAATCAAAGACGTCAGATATTCAAAAGGATTCCTGGCAGCCCCGGCCCTGTCATCCACCCGCCTGGCCATCCGCTTCACCGACCGCAACATCCTCCGAAGCTCCCTCCCCCTCGAAATATCCCCCCTCGACCGCACCGGCTTCGTCAACCGCCTGTTATCCGTCAATCCCGGAATCACAGTCCGCTAGCAACAATCAAATCCATCCCCTCCATATAACAATAAAGCGTTGTGCCAAAATCTTTGACACAACGCTTTAAAATATCCTGATTTATCCCTAAGGATTATTCGTCCGGATTATCTCTCCGCCCTGACAGGATTGCCAAGGAAATCGGCATAGGCCAACCTGATTCCGTCGGGCAGTTCGGTGGAATAAGTCCAACCCAACCTGGCAGCCTTCGACACATCCAACAACTTGCGTGGCGTGCCGTTAGGCATCGTTGTATCCCAAAGAATCCGGCCCTTATATCCCACCACCCCGGCAACCAGCTCGGTAAGTTCCTTTATCGACAGCTCCTTGCCTGTTCCGGCATTCACCGTTTCGTTACCCGAATAATTATTCATCAGGAAAACACAAAGGTTTGCCAAGTCGTCTACATAAAGAAATTCCCTTAACGGCGAACCATCACCCCAGCATGTAACTTCTTCCAGTCCCTGCTCCTTTGCCTCATGAAAACGGCGGATTAAGGCCGGCAGAACATGGGAATGCGTAGGGTGATAATTGTCGTTGGGGCCGTAAAGGTTGGTCGGCATCACTGATATATAGTCCGTGCCATACTGGCGGTTAAGGAATTCGCAATATTTCAACCCCGAAATTTTAGCGAGGGCATACGCCTCGTTGGTCTTTTCGAGTTCCGAGGTAAGCAGGCACGACTCAGGCATAGGCTGTGGTGCCATGCGGGGATATATGCATGAGGAACCAAGGAATTCAAGTTTCTTGACCCCGTTGCGCCATGCGGCATGGATAACATTCATCTCCAGCATCATGTTATCATACATGAAATCGGCCAATGCCGACTGGTTGGCCTCGATGCCGCCAACCTTTGCCGCCGCAAGGAACACATATTCAGGCTTCTCCTGCTCAAAGAAATCATTGACCGCCTTTTGATCAATCAAATCCAGTTCCTTGTGGGTACGAGTTATAATATTCGTATAACCCTGTCGTTCCAACTCACGGATAATGGCCGACCCCACCATTCCACGATGTCCGGCAACATATATTTTCGAATCTTTTTCCATCATAAAAAAATCAATAAACCCGGAAGTCATAATGACCTCCCAATCTTATAACGAACCTTTTCGGCGAATCTTTACAGGTATGACACCTTCGGCCGGGATTTCGTCGACAACAAGGGCGAGATGCCCCCCGCCACCGGCTCCAAGCATCTTCCAGGCAAGCGCACATCCCTTCCACCGGTCGATATACTCCTGCACACCCGGCTGCATCATTGCCGGGAACATTGCCACCTGCGCATCGAACGATGCACGGAAAGCCCGTGCAAACCCGTCAAGGTCACGCGAAAGGATAGCATCCCAACAACGGTCGGCAGACTCGGTGAGGTCACGCACCTTGGCAGGGGTTATATCCTTCCCCTCTACAACCGAACATCCTTGCCGACGTGGGAACATCGGCACTAGGCACAGATGGCTTTCCAGCCACGACAGCACCTCCTCGTCATGACATGATTCTATGCGATGCGGCCAGTAGTGTCCGTCGTAATAATGCCTGGTCAGCCCCGACATACAGATTCCGATAGCATCCTGCGCCCCGGAAACGTGCCCCTTGTTCTCAGGATCGTTTTCGAAGCAGAACAACAGCCGTGCAAGCATCTCCTCATTGTAGGCAGGAAGCTCGTAAGGCCAAACCTTGCGGGCGGCATTGCGGGTGGAAGTCGACATGCCGCCACGCTCCATAAACTCTACCGTCGGCTCTATCGAAATGGTCAACGCCCACCCCGCACCATGCTGCGAAACATACGGCTGATCAATCCACGTACCCGCCAGATCCACACGGTATGGGAGATGTGATTTCACCCCCTGGCGCAGCGAGGTGGTCGACCGGGCGTCAAGCCCGGCATCGGGCACACGCTCCAGCTCCACATACTCTATGCCACGCTCGGCACACAGTTGCCGCTTCACATCGCTACCCCCGTCGGAATTGACCACGAACACATCGGGTTTCACCAAATCGAGAGTTTCAATGAAATCGAGCATACCGCTACCTGGATTGATATACGCATCAGTGACATAGCGTATAGCCTTGACCATGTACAGGCGCTCACGTTCGGAATATACAGTCCGACGATTCTTAAGCCCCTCGATAGTAGCATCCGACCCGATACCCACATACAGGTCGCCATAGCCGGAAGCCGCCTTAAAGAATGCCACGTGCCCGGAATGAAGCATGTCGTAACATCCCGATACAAAAACCTTTTTTGCCATACCCGCTTAAACAGTTTGGGAAGTCCTGGTTATTATTAAAACACCTGTCGGCTAAGTAAATCGTAAAAATTATTTTACGATGCCCTTCTCCAGATATTCCTCAAGGTTGGTCCGGACCTGCTCGCCTGCACGTTCAACCGCCACCTTCGCCATATCCGCATCTACCATAAGGTTGACCAACTGCTCAAACGAAGTTTTCTTTGTCGGATCCCAGCCCAGCTTCGCCTTCGCCTTCGAGGGGTCACCCCAAAGATTTACAACATCCGTCGGACGGTAGAAGTCGGGAGATACCTCTATAAGCGTACGCCCTGTCTTCACATCGATACCGCGCTCATTGGCACCCTCCCCTTCGAAACGCAGTTCGATACCGGCACGGCGGAATGCCAGCTCGCAGAACTCGCGCACCGAATGCTGCTCGCCCGTGGCAATTACATAATCTTCCGGTTCGGGCTGCTGGAGAATCAGCCACATGCATTCCACATAATCCTTGGCGTAACCCCAGTCGCGCAACGACGACAGGTTCCCAAGATACAGCTTGTCCTGCTTACCCTGCGCTATTCTTGCAGCGGCAAGAGTGATTTTACGAGTCACGAAAGTCTCGCCACGGCGTTCCGATTCATGATTGAACAGGATGCCAGAGCAACAATACATCCCGTAAGCCTCGCGATACTCCTTCACAATCCAAAAACCATACAGTTTAGCAACAGCATAAGGCGAATAAGGATGGAAAGGCGTCAGCTCATTCTGCGGCACCTCTTCCACCTTGCCGTAAAGCTCCGATGTAGAAGCCTGGTAGATGCGGCACGTATCCTTCAGCCCGCTCAGACGCACCGCCTCCAGGATACGCAACACCCCCGTTGCATCCACGTCGGCCGTGAACTCAGGCGAGTCGAACGATACCTGCACATGGCTCTGTGCCGCCAGATTATAAATCTCATCAGGACGTACCTTGGCCACAACCTGCATAATCGACATGGAATCCCCCAAGTCAGCATAATGCAGATGGAAATGCCCCCTACCCTCAAGATGGGCTATACGTTCGCGGAAATCCACGCTCGAACGCCTGATGGTGCCATGCACATCATAACCCTTCTCCAACAGAAACTCGGCCAGGAACGATCCGTCCTGA
>Ga0137308_100959_pt1 | contig 34872 bp, 29 predicted proteins | sample Inofrocosms_June_FD_97181 | JGI IMG/M metagenome (GOLD analysis project Ga0137308, IMG submission 97181) | Mouse cecal microbial communities from Vienna, Austria - N-Acetylneuraminic and N-Acetylglucosamine D2O microcosms_June | ecosystem: Host-associated > Mammals > Digestive system > Large...
CCCATGTTAAGATGGCCTGGGAGATCTGCCGCTGGCACCATGAGCGGTATGACGGGCGGGGGTATCCGGATGGACTTAAAGGGGATGAGATTCCCATCGCCGCCCAGGTGGTGGCTCTGGCCGATGTATACGACGCCCTGACCAGTGAGCGCGTATATAAGAAGGCTATTCCCCATGAAGAAGCCGTGAAGATGATCCGGGAGGGACAGTGCGGCGCCTTCAATCCGCTGCTGCTTGAGTGTCTGGGACAGATCTCAGACAAGATACCGGAACGGATGAACAGCGGTTACAGTGAAGGTACAGATCCGGGTGAGGTCCGGGAGCTGACGGAGGAGCTTCTGCGGCGTGAGGAGCTTACAGCCTCAGAGCGTACCCTGCAGCTTCTGGAGCATGAGCGGATGAAGTACAATTTCTTTGCTGCCATGTCTGAGGAGATACAGTTTGAATATACAGTGCTGCCGTCCATGGTTACATTGTCCTCCTGGGGAGCCGAGAAGGTCGGACTTCCAGAGACGGTTATGGACCCTCTTCATGACAAGCGGATCCAGCAGCTTCTGGATGAATGGTCCATGCAGGGACTGCGGGAGGCCATACACAGCGCCACCCCGGACAATCCCATCATTCAGTACGACTGCAAGGCATGTCTGGGCGGAGAGTCCAGGTGGTTCCGGTTTATCTGCCGCGCTACCTGGTCTGCGGATGAGCCGCCCCAGTATATGGGTGTGATCGGCAAAGCCATGGATATCCATGAGGAGCGGGAGAAGATCGAGCATCTGAAGCATGAGGCGGCCCACGATGCCCTGACAGGTCTTACCAATCACAAATATGCAAAGAGCTGGATTATGGAACGTCTCCAGAACCGACCGGAGAGCCACTATGCCCTGGCGGTCCTGGACATGGATCATTTCAAATCCGTCAATGATACATATGGCCATATGTTTGGGGATGAGGTGCTGGTGCATTCTGCCGGCAAGCTCAAACGCAGCGTCCGGGGCAATGACATCGTGGCCCGGATCGGCGGGGATGAATTCCTGATCTTTCTGGAGTGCAATAAGGGGCTTGAAGCGACCATGGATCGTATCTACCGTTCCCTGCTGGGGAACTACAAGAATTTTCCGGTTTCCTTCAGTATGGGAATCGCCCGTACTGAGACGGTGGGCATCGAATACGAGACTTTGTTCCAGGCGGCAGACCATGCCTTATATACGGTTAAACGGACGGGAGGCGGCCGCTACTGCTTCTACGATGCCTCCATGCAGGAGGGGCAGACGACCTACTCCCTTATAGAAGAGGTACAGCGGCCAGATCAGAACAGCTGAGAATAGGGAGAACGAACGTGCGAAACAGAATAGTCAGATTTTTAGTGACAAGTGTGATTATGATTTCCGTTGTCTGCGCGGTGCTCTTTTCCTTCATGGCGGTTTACATGAACAAGAAGAGTTCGGAAACCATTGAGGAAGTGGGCAATATCTACATGTCCAGTATGAGCGAGCAGATCTCTCATCATTTTGGGACAACCATGTCCCTGCGTCTGTCCCAGGTGGAGGCTCTGGTGGAGACGACTCCCGCAGGAAAGAGCGGGGATGCGGCTTTGCGGCAGGAGCTGGTTTACAATGCAAAGGCCCGGGGGCTGGAGTATCTGGCTTTTTGTTCCGGAGACGGACAGTTCGAGATGCTCTACGGTTCCCATATCAAGGTGACGGATCCGGAGCCCTTCCTTAAATCCCTGAATGAGGGAGAGATGAAGATCGCCGTAGGCAGCGATGTAGATGGCAATGTGATCGTGCTCATGGGTGTGGCGGCCAGATATCCGATGCAGGGAGGGGAAGAGTCGGCCGCTCTGGTGGCCGGACTGCCGGTGGAGTATATCCAGACAACTCTCGGCCTGGATTCAGAGGATTCCCTGGTATATTCCCATATTATCCGTAAGGATGGCAGCTTTGTAGTCAGGAGCTTTGATGCTCACCGGAATAACTACTTTGACCGGATCCGGGAGGTATGCGAGCCTGTCAACGGGGTAACACCGGAACAATTCGTGGAGAAGCTCAGTGCCTCTATGGAGAGTGGGGAGGATTATTCTGATATTCTCCAGACCCAAGAGGGGAGACGGCATATATACTGTACGCTCCTTCCCTACTCGGAGTGGCATCTGGTGGCCGTGATGCCCTACGGAAGTCTGGATGACTCCGTAAGTGGTCTTGGACACCAGTGGATCACTATGAGCCTGGGAGGATGCGGGATCATCCTTGCTGTACTGTTCGGCGTCTTTATAGTGTATTTCCGGATGACCCAGCAACAGATGCGGGATCTGGTGAAGGCGCGGGAGGAGGCGGAGCACGCGGCCAGGGCCAAGAGCGAGTTTTTGTCCAACATGAGTCATGATATCCGTACCCCGATGAATGCCATTGTGGGCATGACGGCCATTGCCACAGCCAATCTGGACAACCAGCAGCAGGTACAGAACTGCCTGAAAAAGATTACCTTGTCCAGCAAACATCTGCTGGGACTTATCAATGATGTGCTGGATATGTCCAAGATCGAGAGCGGGAAGATGACTCTGAATATGGACCAGCTTTCCCTGCGGGAGGTGATGGAGAGTATTGTGAATATCGTCCAGCCCCAGATCCGCAGCAAGAACCAGCAGTTTGATGTGGTGATCCGCGATATCTCTGTGGAGAATGTATTGTGTGACGGAGTCAGGCTGAACCAGATTCTGTTAAACCTGCTTTCCAATGCTATCAAGTTCACCCCGGAGTACGGGAAAATCGGTGTTTCCATGTATGAGGAGATCTCGGATCATGGGACGGATTATGTCAGGATCCATATTCTGGTAAGAGACAGCGGGATCGGTATGACCCCGGAGTTCCGTGAGAAGATCTTTGATTCCTTCTCACGGGAGGACAGTGCCCGTGTCCGCAAGACAGAAGGAAGCGGTCTGGGCATGGCTATCACGAAATATATTGTGGATGCCATGGGTGGATCGATAGAGGTGAAGAGTGAACTGGGAATCGGAAGCGAATTCCATGTGGTGCTGGATCTGCAGGAGGCGACGGTCCGGGAGGAGGATATGATCCTGCCCGACTGGAATATGCTGGTGGTGGATGATGACAGACAGCTGTGCGAGAGTACGGTCAATGCCCTGAAAGCCATTGGCATCACCGCGGACTGGGTCTTGTCTGGTGAAGATGCCCTGAAAGCGGTGGAGGAACACCACAAACGCCGCAACGACTACCACATCGTGCTTCTGGACTGGAAGCTGCCAGGGATGGATGGGGTCACTACGGCGCGTAAGCTCAGGGAATGTCTGGGTGAACATGTGCCTATTCTCCTGATCTCTGCCTATGACTGGAGCGAGATTGAGGAGGATGCCAAGGATGCCGGGATCAGCGGGTTCATATCCAAGCCGCTGTTCAAATCAACCTTGTTCCATGGCCTGAAGCAGTATATGGATCCGGATAGCCTGACTGTGGAGAAGCAGGAGGAAGAGAAAGCAGAATTTACAGACAGACGGATCCTTCTGGCGGAGGACAACGAACTGAACTGGGAGGTGGCAGAGGAACTACTGAAAGAGATGGGGCTTGAACTGGACTGGGCCCAGAACGGCCAGATCTGTGTAAATATGTTCCGGGAGTCCCCGGTTGGCTTCTATGACGCGATCTTGATGGATCTGCGTATGCCTGTGATGAATGGCTATGAAGCTACAAAGGAAATCCGTGACCTTGAGCGGGCGGATTCCAGCATTCCGATTATTGCCATGACGGCGGATGCGTTTTCTGATGATATCAAGAAGTGCCTCGACTGCGGCATGGATGCCCATACGGCGAAGCCCATCAATGTTCAGGAGATCGCCCATCTTCTGAAACGATATATGAAGAAAAAATAATCGACAGGGAGACATGGCTGACATGTCTCCTTTTGCCATAGACAGGAAGGGTCAGGGGTTCCGGACCTGACAGACAAAAGCAGCAGCTGGAAATGATGGTAGGTATGACCGTTCAGGAAGCGTGGGGACGGTTAATGGCAAATGTGGGCCTGCCACGGGGATACAGGTGGCAGATCAGGATGTTTATGGTATTCAGGGAATGGGTTCACGGGAGGATATAGATGATAGATGAGAGGCTGTATGAGCTGGCCTTTGCCTATAGGAAGACAAGGCTGTGGAGAATTCTGTGGGAGTCGGAGATATTTGCAGTAAAGCTGTCAGGAGACAGAACCGGGTATATCAGTATTCAGGGGGCTTTGGAGAAGCAGTGTGCAGTGGAGTTGTATATCGGGGACAAAGGGCTGGAAAGCTTTAGGACCATGGGGCGCGTGAACCAGCTTTTTATGCGGCCTATGGAGTATCAGGAATATGTCCTTCAGATGGACTGTCTGCGGTGCGCCTTTGTGAACAAGGGAGAAATGACCCAGGAGGAATGGGCAGATGCAAGGGACTATGCCCGCGCCCACGGGATCAGTACATCGGGTAAGAGGGTATATCCCCAGTTTGAGAAATTCCAGCCAGACTGCTGTCCATGGCATCTTCAGACAGATCAGGAAAAGGAGGATCTCTGCGAGGCGTTGTCCGCTGCCATCGAGATGGCCAAGCTTTTGAAGGGGAAGGATTCCTCAAAGCTGGGACTTGGCAATATCCGTGACCAGGAGCAGGAGATTCCTTTTCTGGAGCGGCAGAACGGCAGCTATGTTCTGGGGAGGATACGCATCCCGGAGTTTACCGGGAAGCGGTGGCCCAGACCAGGCAAGTGCAATGATATCAGTGTGGCCAGTCTGAAACGTGTGAGGAAGCTGGGGGTATGGGAATGTGCCCTGGTCCGGTTCCCGGATCCGGTCTGGGACGAGGAGTCGAAGATTCCCCATTTTCCGGTGGTATTCCTGGCTGTGGAGAGTTCTACGGAGTTTTTGCTTCCGGTTCCGCCGGTAGAGCATTATGATGACGCGCCGGAGCAGCTTCTTAACCAGTTTATGGACGCTCTTCTTGCGGAAGGTGTCTGCCCATTCGAGATTAAGGTCCGGGATGAGAGAACCTATGCGTTTCTGGAGGAGTTCTGTCAGAGACTGAAGATCCGGTTTGGCATGGAGGAATGCATGGAAGCGCTGAATGATGCGGAGGACGATTTTCTGGATCATTTCAATATGAGCGAGGAGGAGGAGATCGAGAGCATCATCAGTATGCTCCAGGAGATTCTGGATAGGGGAGACGAGGAGATGAGAAAGCTTCCCAGGGAGATCGTGGAACAGCTGGAGATGCTGGTACAGCAGGATTTCCTGCCGGATGTCATTAGATGCCGGTTGAACCAGGTATTTCATTTTGACCAGAAGGGGAAGAATGGTGCCGGTAAGGAGAAAATGGCAAATGGGAGATCCTATGTGATCAGTGTGTCTCCCTGCGCCGGCTGTTACCGCCATATCCGGATATCTGCTGACAGCAGCCTCTTAAAGCTGCACACAGCGATTCTGGATGCCTTTGGACTCGCGGCCCGGAAGCGCTGTGCCCATGCCTTCTTTATGGATAATGCCAAATGGAGCGGGCGTGACTGCTACTATAAGGAAGGGATCGAGAGCCACTATCGGGCCACGAAAAAGTATAAGCTGAATCAGACGGGGCTCTATGAAGGGATGCAGTTCAAGTATATCTATGATTTTGATCAGGAATGGGTGTTCCAGTGCAGGGTGCTGCGGATCCTGGAAGAGGATACCGGTGTTCCTGTGGTCATCCGGAGCAAAGGAAGCTGGAGCGGGAAGCCTTCAGATACCTGAGCAGGTGTCTGAATGTGCTTCATCCCAGATACTAAATGTATTTCGGGCGATGCATGGCAGGACTGGCAGAGTCCGTCCATGCATCCTTTTGTCAGAAGAAGGAGACCACAGGCCCGTCACACTGCCGGACGGTTTTTCTCATAAAGGATCATGAGGCCTTTCAGCAGGAGGGCATCGTCGTAGATGATTTTGTGGCGGCATAAGGGAACCACGAACCGGGAGAGGCCGCCGGTGGCTACTACGCTGGGTGTATCGCCCAGTTCCTCCTCCATTCGGTCAAGGATCCCGTCGATGGTGCCGGCATTGCCGTACATGATGCCGCTGCGCATGCAGTCAATGGTATTCTTGCCGATGACCTTGCGGGGAATGTCCAGACTGATGTTGGGAAGCTGGGCAGTCTTGCTGCTTAGGGAATCCAGAGATACCCGCAGGCCGGGCAGGATTACGCCGCCGATGTAGCAGCCGCTCTGGTCGATGACGGACATGGTAGTGGCGGTACCCATATCGATGACCACAATGGGGCAGGGATAATCCTTCAGGGCGGCGACTGCGTCCACGATCATATCGCTGCCCACAGCCTTGGGGTTGTCCATCTTGATATTGAGTCCGGTCTTCATACCGGAGCCTACCAGCAGGGGATGGAAGCCGAAGATCTTCTTCACCGCGGAGGAGAGGGTGGCATTGAGCGGCGGCACCACGGAAGACATGATGGCGCCCTCCACCTGGGATCTGGCAATGTTGTGAATCTCGAAGATATTTTTGATATTGATGGCATACTCCAGACTGGTCTTTACGTGGTTGGTGGTGATCCGTTCCACAAAATAGGTTTTTTCGGAATCAATGCCGCCGATGACAATGTTTGTATTGCCCATATCAATGGCTAAAATCATAGGGAGCTCCTTTCATACGTTATGGATCAAATATCATCATCCTATCATATTTTTTCTGAAAATACAATGTTGCAGTTCACGATGCTTCCTGTCTGGCGTAGCCGGACAAGAAGATGCGCCCCGTGAACAGTAACATGTACCCCGTGAGCGGTAACATTCAGACAGATCAATACCTTGCGTTCATAAATGGTTCATAGTATACTGTTCCTGAAAAGCAATGTATTTCCGGAATCCTGTGGGACATGATCCTATGGGGATACCGGAGTACCTTACACAGCAAGGAGGAAGGCTATGCTAAAGGGAAAGACCGTAGTGCTTGGGGTCAGCGGCGGGATCGCTGCCTACAAGATCCCCAATCTGGCAAGTATGCTGAAAAAACAGCATGCGGATGTGGAGGTAATCCTGACAGAGCACGGGACGAATTTTATTACACCCACCACTTTCGAATCTCTCACGGGGAACAGATGCATGGTGGATACCTTTGACCGGAATTTCCGGTTCCAGGTGGAGCATGTGGCACTGGCCAGACGGGCGGATCTTTTTCTGGTGGCACCGGCTACGGCCAATGTGATCGCCAAGGTGGCCCATGGGCTTGCCGATGACATGCTGACGACTACATTTCTGGCATCCCAGTGTCCTAAGCTTCTGGCACCGGCCATGAATACACGCATGTACGAAAATCCCATCACCCAGGACAACCTGGAGATCTGCCGCAGATATGGGATGAAGGTGATCCCGCCTGCAGATGGGTATCTGGCCTGCGGGGACACAGGGGCGGGGAAGATGCCGGAGCCGGCACAGCTTCTGGAATGGATTCTCCTTGAGATCGCCTGTGAAAAGGACCTGGCAGGGAAAAAGATCCTGGTGACGGCCGGTCCTACCCAGGAGGCTATGGATCCGGTCCGCTACATCACCAATCACTCCACGGGTAAGATGGGGTATGCGGTGGCAGAGGCGGCAGCACGGCGCGGCGCCCAGGTGACTCTGGTCAGCGGCCCGGTGAATCTTGAGGCGCCTCTGGGGGTGACCCTGGTGCCGGTGGTCAGTGCCCGGGATATGTTCGAGGCAGTGACAGAGGTCAGTGACAAACAGGATGCGGTCATCAAGGCGGCTGCGGTTGCGGATTACCGTCCGTCCCATGTGAACGCGGAAAAGACCAAGAAGGCAGATGGGGATATGAACATCAGCATGGAGCGGACGGATGATATACTGGCCTGGCTGGGAGCTCACCGGAGACCAGGGCAGTTCCTCTGCGGTTTCTCCATGGAGACCCAGAATATGCTGGAGAATTCCAGGGCCAAGCTGACCAGGAAGCATATTGATATGATCGTGGCAAACAATCTGAGAACCAAGGGGGCCGGGTTTGGCACAGATACCAATGTGGTGACCCTGATCACCCATGACAGGACTGAGGAGCTGGAGAAGATGACCAAGCTGCAGGTAGCCCACCGGATTCTGGACAGAATTGCGGCCGCGCTGGGGAGTGTCTGAAAATTATTTTCCTGTTTGCAAAAGGAGGAGTATCACAATGAAGTATGAGAAGATAGAATTAAAGGTGCCGGGGCAGCAGACGGGGCCTGCTGTCCTGACTGCCTATATGCAGGATGCCCTGAGCATTGCACCAAAGAAGAAGCGTCCGGTGGTGATCGTGGTTCCCGGCGGCGGCTATGAGATGTGTTCAGACCGGGAGAAGGAGCCGGTAGCTCTGCGTTTCATGGCTATGGGGTATCATGCCTGTACGCTGGATTACAGTGTGGCACCTAATCGTTTCCCGGTGGCCCTGCAGGAGCTGGCCCTGGCGGTGGCGCTCATCCGGCAGAGAGCCGGACAGTGGCATGTGGATCCCCATAAGGTCTTTGTGTGTGGCTTTTCAGCAGGGGGACATCTGACCTGCAGCCTGGGGACTCTGTGGGACAGGGACTTTGTGTGGAAGCCGGTGTGGGAGATCTTAAACTCTGGCGGGAGAAAGGCTCTTTCTGGAGGGCCGGAAGGGGACTGGGGAAAATCAGAAGTGTTACCTGGCCCGGATGCGCCGGAGAACCAGGCAGCCGCCTCTATCCGTCCGGACGGTCTGATCCTCTGCTATCCGGTGATCACGTCTGGGGAGTATCGTCACCAGGGGTCTTTCAGGAATCTGCTGGGAGCGGAGGCAGACCAGGAGCAGATGGAGCTTTTGTCCCTGGAGAACCAGGTGTCGTCCTCCATTCCCCCGGTTTTTCTGTGGCATACGGTGGAAGACAGGTCTGTGCCGGTGGAGAACAGTCTTCTTCTGGCCCTGGCATTGCGTCGGGCAGGGATCAGCTTTGAGATGCATCTGTATCCCAAAGGCGCCCACGGACTGTCCCTGGCCATTGAGGAAACTGCCGGAAGCCGGGAAAATTCCGTGGAACCCAGTTGTCAAAACTGGATTTCTCTGGTACAATCATGGCTTGAGCGTCTATGTGACCATTGAAAAGAGCAGATACGGAGGACAGACCCTTGTCAAATATGAATGAAGAAATCAGGAAAAGAAGAACCTTTGCCATCATTTCCCATCCGGATGCCGGTAAGACCACGCTGACGGAGAAATTCCTCCTGTACGGCGGAGCCATCAATCTGGCAGGTACCGTAAAGGGAAGGAAAGCCGCCAGACATGCGGTCTCTGACTGGATGGAGATCGAGAAGGAGCGTGGAATCTCTGTTACCTCGTCGGTGCTTCAGTTTGAATATGATGGTTTCTGTATCAATATTCTGGATACTCCGGGGCATCAGGACTTCTCGGAGGATACCTACAGGACCCTGATGGCGGCGGACAGCGCGGTCATGGTTATCGACGGCTCCAAGGGCGTGGAGGCCCAGACCATCAAGCTGTTCAAGGTCTGCGTCATGCGGGGGATTCCGATCTTTACCTTTATCAATAAGTTTGACCGGGAGGCTAAGGATCCCTTCGATCTGCTGGATGATATTGAACATGTTCTTGGCATCCGCACCTGCCCCATCAACTGGCCCATCGGCTGCGGCAAGAATTTCAAGGGAGTTTATGACCGGTTCACGAAAGAGATCACCACCTTCACGGCAGCTATGGGCGGACAGAAGGAGATCGCGTCAGAGACATTTACCCTGGACGGGGACAATGTGGACGGACGGATCGGCTATGACTATCACCAGCAGCTTCTGGACGAGATCGAGCTGCTGGATGGTGCGGCGGATGAGTTCGACCAGGAGCGGGTCAGCCAGGGCGATCTGTCACCGGTATTTTTCGGGTCAGCCCTTACCAACTTTGGTGTGGAGACCTTTCTGCAGCATTTCCTGAAGATGACCTCATCCCCGCTGCCGAGGAAAACCAAGACCGGGGAGGTGGATCCCTTCGGAGAGGCGTTTTCCGCTTTTGTGTTCAAGATCCAGGCCAATATGAACAAGGCCCACAGGGACAGGATCGCCTTTATGCGGATTGTGTCCGGCAAGTTCGAGGCAGGCATGGAGGTCAGCCATATCCAGGGCGGGAAGAAGCTGCGCTTGTCCCAGCCCCAGCAGATGATGGCCCAGGACCGCAAGATCGTGGAGGAGGCCTATGCCGGGGATATCATCGGTGTGTTTGATCCGGGGATCTTTTCCATCGGGGATACGCTGTGCGCTTCCAGCGAGAAGTTTGAATTCGAGGGGATTCCCACTTTTGCGCCGGAGCATTTCGCCAGGGTGCGGCAGATGGATACCATGAAACGGAAGCAGTTCCTTAAAGGAGTCACCCAGATCGCCCAGGAGGGTGCCATCCAGATATTCCAGGAGTTCAACACAGGTATGGAGGAGATCATCGTGGGGGTAGTGGGTGAGCTGCAGTTCGAGGTGCTGACTTACCGCCTGGAGAATGAGTACAATGTGGAGGTGAAGCTGGAGAAGCTTCCCTATGAGTATATCCGATGGATCGAGAACAAGTCCCAGGTGGATGTGGCGAAGATCCAGGGTACGTCAGATATGAAGCGGATCAAGGATCTGCGGGATAATCCGCTGCTTCTGTTTGTCAACAGCTGGAGCGTGGGAATGGTGCTGGAGCGGAACCCGGGGCTGAAGCTTTGTGAGTTTGGCCGGGAGTAATAAGAGAAGGAGAAGCGTATGTACAAGGAAAAGATTGAAGCATATATGGAGACTCACCGGCAGGAGCTGGTGGCGGATGTCTGTGAGTTGTGCCGTATCAACAGTGAGAGAATGCCGGCAGAGGAGGATATGCCTTATGGACCGGGGGCTGCGGAGTGTCTGGACGCGGCTCTGGATATGGCGGAAGGATATGGATTCGAAACGGTAGATTATGACGGGTATGTGGGCTGTGTGGATTTTGATAGTACGCTGCCTAAGCAGCTTGATATCCTGGCCCATCTGGATGTGGTGCCTGCCGGGGAAGGCTGGACGGTGACAGAAGCATATGCCCCCGTGGAAAAGGACGGGAAGCTCTATGGCCGGGGTAGCTCCGACGACAAGGGACCGGCTGTGGCGGCTCTTTATGCCATGCGCTGTGTGAAGGAGCTGGGGATCCCCTTAAAGAAAAATGTGCGTCTGATCCTGGGAACCGATGAAGAGTGCGGAAGTTCGGATATCCGGTATTATTACAGCAAGGAGAAGGAAGCGCCCATGACCTTTTCACCGGATGGGGAGTATCCGGTGGTTAATGTAGAGAAGGGCAGACTGGCGGGACATTTTACCGCCCAGTATGAGCCTTCAGGGACGCTGCCAAGACTGGTGAAGATCGAAGCAGGGGTGAAGACCAACGTGGTGCCTGGAAAAGCGAAGGCTGTGGTAGAAGGCCTGGACCAGACGGTGCTGGCCCAAAAGGCGGCAGAGCTTGAGAGCCGGACCGGGGTGAGGTTTGAGCTGGAGCCAGAGGGGGCATGCTGCACGGTCACGGCCATAGGAGAGGGTGCCCATGCGTCCACTCCAGAGGAAGGGAACAATGCGCTCACGGGTCTGCTGGCTTATATCTGCAGTTTGCCTCTGGCCGCCAGCAGACAGATGGAGCTGGTACGCCATCTGGAAGCCCTGATGCCCCATGGGGATGTACATGGGACGGCCCTGGGGGTGGATATGGAGGATCAGGTATCCGGCCGGATCACCCTGGCATTTTCCATGCTGAAGGTGGATGATTCCGAGATTGACGGCCAGTTTGACAGCCGTGTGCCGGTGTGCGGGAACGAGGAGAATGTGTTGAAGGTGATTATGTCCAATATGGCGGACAAGGGTTTTGCACTTCTTAATGATTCCATGACTCCGCCTCATCAGGTAAGCGGGGACAGTGCATTCGTCCGGACACTTCTGAGGGTGTATGAGCGTTATACCGGGCAGAAGGGGGAGTGTCTGGCCATCGGCGGAGGGACTTATGTCCACAGTTTAAAGAACGGAGTGGCCTTCGGGGCCTCCATGCCGGGGACGGATAACCGGATGCATGGGGCGGACGAGTTTGCAGTGGTGGACGAGCTTGTGGTAAGCGCGGCGATGTTTGCGCAGATCATTGTGGAGCTGTGCGGATAATGATTTTTAGTAACAGTTCATGGGGCCGGGGGGACGCTCTGGAAAAAGCTTGTAACAGTTCAGATACCCCCTGAACTGTTATGGCATCTGCCCATGAGAATCGCTACGCGATGGGGCAGATGCCCTCCGACCACTACGTTTTCGCGCGGTCAGCGCAGCGAGTGCGCAGACCTGTCTGAACTGTTACCAAAGCTTTCCCCGCCTCTTGAATTGTAACGCAAAATATGCTTGACAAATCGTTTCTGCTGGCGTAAAATACGCTTTAACAAGATAAATTGATGTGATTGGAGATATACCATGGCATACCAGACAACTATGGAGATGAATATGGCTATGATGAACGGCATGATGTGCATGTGCCGTATGTTCGTATGCTTAAATAGTCAGAGATAGTTGCATGGATTGTGGAAGGAATCATATAGTACCGGTGGCACCGGATTCACGATCGCAAGTCTATGCAGGCTTGCGCTTTTTTTGCTTTTGTTCTTCATATATAAAGAACCGATACAAAGTACCAATGGGAAAGGGACAGACTTATGACAGGAGAGGCACCGATTATCCAGCTGAAAGGCATGGGAAAAGAATTTAAGACAGCGAACGGTCCAGTGGTGGCGCTGGATGATATCAATCTGGATATCAGGAGAGGGGAGATCTTCGGAATCATCGGCCTCTCGGGAGCGGGGAAGAGTACTCTGGTGCGCTGTATCAATATGTTGGAGATCCCTACCTCCGGGGAGGTGATTTTTGAGGGACAGAATCTGGCGGCGCTGCCGGAGCGGGAACAGCGCAAGGCCAGACAGTCCATGGGCATGATCTTCCAGCAGTTCAATCTGCTGGCCCAGAGAAATGTAATACGCAACATATGTTTCCCCATGGAGATCGCAGGTTTTACCAAGGCCAAGGCCCAGGCCAGGGCCCTGGAGCTTTTAAAGCTGGTGGGGCTTGAGGATAGGGCCAAAGCCTATCCGGCGCAGCTGTCAGGCGGGCAGAAGCAGCGGGTGGCCATCGCCCGTGCCATTGCTACCAGCCCGAAAGTGATCCTTTGTGATGAGGCTACAAGCGCCCTGGATCCCAACACCACCAAGTCGATTCTGCAGCTGCTTAAGCAGATCAACCAGGATCTGGGGATTACGGTGATCGTCATCACCCATGAGATGGCCGTGATCGAAGCGATCTGCGACCGGGTGGCTATCATTGACCACAGCCACATCGCTGAGGTGGGGAATGTCTCCGACATCTTTACGGATCCCAAATCCAGGATCGGCCGCCAGCTTATTCTGGGGGACGCGGTGGAGAATGTCAGGTTTGACAATTCCCGGAAGATCCGTATCACCTTCGACGGCAGGGAATCCATGGAGCCGGTGATCGCCAATATGATCCTGGCCAGCAAGGTTCCGGTGAATATTATGTATGCGTCTACCAGGGATATCGGGGGAAAGGCAGTAGGGCAGATGATCGTCCAGCTGCCGGAGGATGAGACCGATGCCAACCGTGCCCTGAATTATCTGAAATCTGTGAAAATTCTGTTTGAGGAGGTGACGGGAGATGATATTTAGTCCTGAGATTATAGAGCTGGTAAGGATAGGGATCTGGGAGACTCTGTTTATGGTATTTGCGTCGTCGGCGATTTCCTATCTGATCGGGATCCCTCTGGGGATCATCCTGGTGGTAACGGATAAGGATGGGATACGTCCCATTCCAGTGCTGCAGCAGGTGCTGGGAATTGTCATCAATCTGCTGCGTTCCATCCCTTTTATGATCCTGCTGATCATGGTGCTGCCGGTCACCCGCTTTCTGGTGGGGACGACTCTGGGAGCCAAGGCCGTGGTTCCGCCTCTGGTGATAGCGGCGGCCCCCTATATTGCGCGGATGGTGGAATCCTCCTTTAAAGAGGTGGATGCAGGGGTGATCGAGGCAGCCAAGTCCATGGGGGCATCCACATTCCAGATCATCTGGAAGGTACTGCTTCCGGAGGCCAAGCCCTCCCTTCTGGTGGGGGCGGCTATCTCCATCACCACGATTCTGGGATATTCGGCCATGGCCGGATTTACCGGCGGCGGCGGTCTGGGAACCATTGCCATCAACTATGGGTATTACCGGTATCAGACAGATATGATGTTTTTGACAGTAGCGATTCTGGTGATCATTGTGCAGATCATCCAGGAGGCCGGGATGCGGCTGGCCAGGGTCAGCGACAAGCGGATCCGGTGACAGAGGGTAACAGTTCAGACAGGTCTGCGCACTTGCTGCGCTGACCGTATGAAAATGTAGTGGTCGGAGGGCATCTGCCCCATCGCGTAGCGATTTTCATGGGCAGATGCTGTAACAGTTCAAGGGGTATCTGAACTGTTACGACAGAGGATTATCCGTCCTGCCGGTTTCAGGCATGGCGGTTGATCGGCTCTGGAGACATCTGTATGATCCCGGCAGCTGTGAAGCTGCAAAACAGCTGCACATTCTGGGGTTGTATTCCAGGGCTGTGGGCAGATCTGCCCACCAGATAAATATTTCATTTGAGGAGGAAAGAATTATGAAAAGGACACTTGGTATTGTACTGGCTACAGTATTGGCGGCATCTGTGACTGGCTGCGGCACAAGCAAGCCTGCAGAGACGACTGGGGCAGCTACCCAGGCAGTAGACACGGCTAAGGAGGCAGAGACAGGAAGTGAGTCAGAGGCAGGAAGTGAGTCAGAGGCAGCAGAAAGTGAGGCCCCGGCTGAACTTGTGGAGGTCGTGGTAGGCGCCAGTCCGGCTCCCCATGCGGAGATCCTGGAGGCGGCAGTGTCAGCCATGGAAGCAAAAGGCTATAAGCTGGTGGTGAAGGAATATACTGATTATGTACAGCCTAACCTGGCCCTGGATCATGGGGATCTGGATGCCAACTATTTCCAGCATCTTCCTTACCTGGAACAGTTCTGTGAGGAGAACGGCACGAAGCTGGTATCGGCGGCAGCCATTCATTATGAGCCCTTTGGAATCTATGCAGGCAAGACTTCTGATCTGGAATCCCTTCCTGATAAGGCAAAGGTAGCCGTGCCTAATGATGCCACCAACGAGGCCCGCGCGCTGCTGCTTCTGGAGGCTCAGGGACTTCTGAAGCTGAAAGAGGGCGCCGGATTAAATGCCACCAAAACCGATGTAGTAGAGAATCCGAAGAATCTGGAGATCCTGGAGATCGAGGCAGCCCAGATTCCACGTTCCCTGCAGGATGTGGATATTGCTGTTATCAATGGAAACTATGCCATCGATGCGGGCTTAAAGGTTGCTGATGCCCTGGCCATCGAGGATGCCGCTTCCATCGCGGCTACCACCTATGGCAATGTAGTGGCTGTCCAGGAGGGACACGACCAGGATGAGGCGGTCCTGGCTCTGGTTGAGGTACTCACCAGCGACGAGATCAAACAGTTTATTGAAGATACCTATGCAGGAGCAGTGGTTCCGCTGTTCTGATATTAAAGGAGTAGATATGAAGCATCAGGAACAGGTAATGTATGGAAATCCCCCTGAAATTTCATATGGATACGGAAAGCAGTCGCCAAATAACATGGCGACTGCTTCCCTTGTCATGGGAATCCTTGCAGCCATGACCTTCTGCTGCTGTTATGTGGGAATTGCCTTTGGAAGTCTGGGAATTCTCTTTGCCCTGTTGTCCAGGAACGGGGAACCCATGGACGGGCAGGCCAAGGCAGGCGTGATCCTTTCTGGTATTGTGGTGGGGGTCAGTGTCCTGATCTGGGGGATCTTTCTGGCGCTGATGGTGGCAGGCAGCGGCTGGACGGTCTATGACCCACCGGTTCAGAACCTTCCGGTGTATCCGGATATTCTGGTTCCTGATAATTTGCTTAAAGGCTTATGGATGGGGGGGATGCGGATATGAGAGAGCGGACTTCCTATGGGAAACTCATGGCCAGAACCAGCCTGCTGGGAAACTATGGAGCGGCCAGCGGATCACTTCTGCTGGCATGGTTTCTGAATTTTATGCTGGTAGGGATATGCAGGGGAACCGGGCTGTTCCTTATATCCATGGCCATGCCCCAAAAGCCTGAGAAAATGGCAGGTCTGGTCCTTTTTGGGTTCTGTTATCTGATCGGTACCGTGACAGCGGCAGTTTTTATGACAGGAGAATTCCGGATCTGCTATCAGATCTGCTCTGGAAGGCGGGCAGGCACAGGGGATCTGTTCTTTGCATTGTCCTGTACTCCGCTGCGTTTTGCCGCACTGTGGCTGGTGTTTATTCTGGCCGGGACGGCGGCTCTTGTGCCAGGTGGGATGCTGTTTGTTCTGGCTATGGCAGGAGAAGGGCGTCTGGCTGGGTGGCTGTTATCTGCAGGCAGCCTGATTTCGGTGATCCTGGAGCTGGTGGTCCTGTTCTGGATGCTGGCAGCTCTCACAGAGGCAATGGAGTGCCTGGAGAAGTCCTTTCATGGGCAGGGAGCCTGGAGGATCGGGGAGTGTCTGGCGGCAGGGTGGCATTTTGTGGCGACAGAAGGTTGGAGGCTGGTATGTCTGTGTCCCGGATTTCTGGGAATGTCGGTTCTGGGACTTCTCAGTCTGGGGCTTGGATTTCTGTGGGTGATCCCTTACTTCTTCTGTACTCTGATCCACCTTTACCGGATCAGCACCAGGGAGGAAAACGGAAGCGGTTTCTATGGGGGAAAGGCTTATGGGGGGCCGGATGGCGACCGGAACGGGAGCCCTTTCTTTGAGGATCCCTGGGGAAGCTTCTGGCCAGATTCCAGGGAAAACAGTTCTTTTCCTGAAAACCGCGGAGCCGAAAACGGCTATGCCGGACAGCCGGAGGGAAGATGGCCATAGAGCAGCTGTCAGGGAGCAGAAATGACCGGATACGCATAGAATGTATGGGGAGGTGCATTCTGTGCGTATTTTTGATTTGAAGCGAAAGGAAGTAATCAATATCTGTGACTGCAAGCGGCTGGGCTATGTAGGAGATGTGGAGTTCAATCCGGAGACCGGATGCATCACTCATCTGATCGTGCCGGGGCCAGGATGTCTGTGCGGGATCTTCGGACGGGAGAAGGAGTTCGTGATTCCCTTCTGTGATGTGCGGCAGATCGGGGATGATATCATCCTGGTGGAGGTAAAGAAGCTTAAGGATCTGGAGAAAGCCTGCAGGAGCGACGGATAGCGTTACTGTACATGGGCCAGTCGGATCAAGAGATGTCAAAACCACTTGCGCGCCAAAGGGAGGTAAGCTATAATTGGTGGAAAGACGTAACTGTTCACAGAGCCGGACAGCTGCGTGAAGATACCGGTTGCCAGGGAAGGTGTAAGGAGGATAAAGCGGTGAAATGTCCATATTGTAACGAACAGGATACCAAGGTGATTGATTCCAGACCAGCGGATGACAACAGCTCCATCCGCCGCAGAAGGCAGTGTGAGACCTGCGGAAAGCGTTTTACTACCTATGAGAAGCTGGAGACTATGCCATTTATGGTGATTAAGAAGGACCGTTCCCGCGAGAACTATGACCGTTCCAAGATCGAGGCGGGGATTCTTCATTCCTGCCATAAGCGTCCGGTTTCCATTCAGCAGATCAACTGTATCATCGACGAGATCGAGAATAAGATCTTTAGCATGGACGAGAAGGAAGTGGAGACAACTGTCATCGGCGAACTGGTTATGAAGAAGCTGAAACAGCTGGACGAGGTGGCATATGTCCGGTTTGCGTCTGTGTACAGGGAGTTCAAGGATGTGAATACATTCATGGAGGAGCTGGGCAAGCTGTTAAAAAGTGACAAAGGAGACAGAGCGGACTGATGCTGGAGCGATTTTACCCTAAAGAGTGGCGGGACAGTACCTACCAGATCCCCTGGGAAGCCTGGTATGGGAAAGGGATCCGGGGAGTCATCTTCGATATAGACAACACGCTGGTGCGCCATGACCAGCCTGCGGATGAACGGGCGGTGGCATTGTTTAAGCGGCTTCATGCCCTGGGGATCCGGACCTGCCTTTTGTCCAACAATAAGGAACCCAGGGTTGCGGCCTTTGGGGACAGTGTAGATTCCCCCTACATCTACAAGTCCGGGAAGCCGGGAGTGGCAGGCTACCAGAAGGCCATGAAGCTTATGGGAACAGATGAGAGCACCACCCTGTTCGTGGGAGACCAGCTTTTTACCGATATCTATGGCGCTAACCGGGCAGGGATTTACTCCATCCTGGTAAAGCCGATCCATCCTAAGGAGGAGATCCAGATCGTGGTGAAGCGGTATCTGGAGGTGGTGGTTTTGCATTTTTACAGGAAAAGCCTGAGAAACAGTTCAGGGGGTATCTGAACTGTTACCAGCTGTTCACGATTGGTTATGGAAATAATTAAAAAAATAGTTGAAAAAGCACGCTATTTATTATAAAATATATGTGATTATTTTGCGGTGCAGATCAGGGTCAGTGCCGCGGATTTCCAGAAGTTATGGATATAAAGAGAAAGAGTAAGCGTTGCAGGTGTCTGGAAATAGTATTCAGACCTTGCCGGTGCGCAAATTTAAGGAGGAATATCACATGATTTCAGCAGGTGATTTTAGAAACGGCATTACCCTGGAGATTGAAGGCGCGGTCTTCCAGATCGTTGAGTTCCAGCACGTGAAGCCAGGGAAGGGCGCCGCGTTTGTGAGAACCAAGATCAAGAATGTTATGACTGGTTCTGTAGTTGAGAGAACCTTCCGTCCCACAGAGAAGTTCCCGTCCGCAAGGATCGACAGGGTGGACATGCAGTATCTGTATGCAGATGGAGATCTGTTCAACTTCATGAACATGGAGAATTATGAGCAGATGGCTCTGACCAAGGATGTGATCGGGGATGCCCTGAAGTTTGTGAAGGAGAATGATACCTGTAAAGTATGCTCCTACAACGGCAAGGTATTTTCCGTGGAGCCGCCTTTATTCGTAGAGCTGGAGATTACCAACACAGAGCCTGGCTTCAAGGGTGATACGGCCCAGGGCGCGACCAAGCCTGCTACCGTTGAGACCGGAGCCACAGTATATGTTCCCTTGTTTGTGGACAATGGGGACAAGATCAAGATCGACACCCGTACTGGTGAGTATCTGTCCAGAGTATAAGCTGACAGCACAGAGGAGCAGCATAGCCTGCTTGTACTGCTGCGGTAACAGTTCAAGGGGTATCTGGACTGTTGTCTGCTGCGGCATAGGAGATAAGGAATATGTGACCCTGGGGAGCTTTCGCGCTTCCCGGGGTTTTGTTGTTGGCAGCGGATGGTTTTTGGGGAAGAAAGGAGAAAATATAAGATGGAAATCAGTGGACATACACAGATGCTCTGCCTGATCGGCAGTCCGGTGGAACATTCCGGCTCCCCGGCCATGTACAATTACAGCTTCCGGAAGCTGGGACTGGATTATGCTTATATGGCTTTTGATATCAGGGAGGAGGAAACCAGGGAAGCGATTCAGGCCCTTAGGCTCTTACATGTCCGGGGCTTCAATATCACCATGCCCTGCAAGATGGCGGCCCTGGAGTGCTGCGATGAGCTGTCCCAGGCGGCAAGGCTCATAGGGGCGGTGAACACGGTGGTGAATGAACATGGCAGGCTGGTGGGCCACAATACAGACGGGATCGGATGGATCCAGAGCTGCCGGGAGCTGGGGTTTGAGATCCGGGGGGCCAAGATGACCATTGCCGGTGCAGGGGGCGCGGCTACGGCTATCCAGATTGCCAGCGCCCTGGAGGGAGTGAGGGAGATGTCTATCTTCGCCAGAAAGGCAAATTTCTTTGGCAATGGGGAGGCCACGGTGGAGAAGATCCGGTCCAGTGTGCCGGAGTGTGTGGTGAATCTGTATGATCTGGCAGACAAAGACAGGTTCTATGAGGAGATCGGGGACAGCGATATCTTCACCAATGCCACCCGGGTGGGCATGAAGCCCATGGATGACCAGAGCCTTATTGAAGATACAGGGGTATTCCGCAAGGATCTGGTAGTCTCGGACGTGGTCTACAATCCCAGACTTACAAAGCTTCTGGCAGATGCCCAGGCAGCAGGCTGTAAGACGGTTCCGGGAATCGGGATGCTGCTGTGGCAGGGGGCAGAGGCCTTCCGTCTGTATACCGGGCAGGAGATGCCGGTTCAGGAAGTGATGGAGCGGTATTTTATGGAGTGAGGGGCTGTGAAAAGCGGAGGTTTGGTGATGGAGAGAATATACCAGTGTGATTCCGGCTGGTATAATATCCGCCAAAGTGGAATCAGGCCGCACTGAAAAGCAGGCAAAAAAGAAAGGAGAACTATATTATGACTTTGGAAGAAATCCGGGTACAGATTGACAAGATCGACAGCGAGATGAAGCCGCTGTTCTTAAAGCGTATGGAATGTGCAAGGCATGTGGCAGAGGCCAAGGCTGTGACCGGCGGCGATGTCTTTGTGCTGGAGCGGGAGCTGGCTATCATCGAAAAGCGGGCGGCGGATGTGGAAGAGGTTCATACAGAATATGTGGCCTTCCTAAGGCATCTTATGAGTGTCAGCAGACGGTTTCAGTACGGAATCCTGAAAAAGATGCAGGATACTGTGATCCGGGATGCCCTGCAGAAGGCCGGTCTGGATGAAGAACAAGAGCATAAGCAGGTGAAGCTTGCATTTACCTGCCAGAAGGAGGCCAGTGACCTGAATCTTTATCTTAATATGGTGCAGCTCAACGGGATTTTCCTGGACCAGATGGAGGTAAGGAGTGAGGATGGCATCCAGAAGGTGACCCTGGTGCTGGAGGGGAGTCTGAAGGAGGAGACTATGCGTCGCCTGATCTGTCAGATCGCCAAGGAAGCGGAAGGATTCCAGATCATCTCCCTGAATGCCTGAGTACGAAGGGGATGTGGCGGGGATCAGGGCTGGTTTGCCCTTGTCTGCTGGTTGTCCAGGGCGATCAGCCTGGAAATGATCTCCTCACAGATCTGGGCCGCGTTCTTGCCATCCGTGATAACAGTCACGTCGGCGGCTGCCTCGTAGCGTTCACGGCGTTTCTCCATCAGGCTGCTGATGTAAGCTACGTTCATGTGATTGTTGAGGATGGGGCGTTCATCGCTGTTTTTAACCCGCTCATAGATGGTTTCAGGTTTGGCAGTCAAAAGGACGACCCGTCCATTCTTTTTCATATGTTCTGAATTGTCTTCGCGCATGACCACGCCTCCGCCGCAGGAGACGATGGTCTGTTTGCGTTTCTGAAGCTCGATCAGGGTGTTGCTCTCCAGATTGCGGAAGTACACTTCTCCATATTCGTCAAATATCTCCGAAATCGACATTCCTTGCTTCTGGACGATCAGCTCGTCCATCTCGATCCGGTCCATCTCAAGCTTGGCCTGGAGTTCGCTGGCAATCGTGCTCTTGCCGGTCCCCATAAAGCCGATCAGGAAGATATTGTAGTCGAAAAGGCCCTTGGCCTGGATACGCCGGCTGTTCTTCATAATATACTGGTTCATGATAATTCTCCTCGGGAAAATATTGTTTCGGCGGTCTCTGCTTTCTGGATTATTATAGCAGGTGGTCTATTCTTTTGCAAGAAAAATTCAGCGCTTTAAAGTGGCGATAAAAGGGCCGCGCTGCTGTTCCCACTGCGACTCCAAAGCTCTAATTATTTTAGTGATGTGGGACTTGAGAATGCGAGACTTAATTTCCGCCAGCAGGAGGTACGCTCCTTAAACCGTGTGGGAGATTCCTTCCGGACACAGTCTTAACGGGGAAAATGATTCAGGGGATGGGTCTGCACCAGCCGGAACACCCGTTCTATTTCATGGGGAATACGGATCCCCAACGGACACAAAGGAAGGCAGGACAGGGCCGTGCAGGAGCGGCACATAGAGGCGCTGCGGGCAATATCCAGATTCAGCTTGCGCAGGGCCCAGTAGTCCTTGCCGAGAAAATAATAGTTGTACTGCCGGAAGATGGTATGTATCTCTGTGCCATAGGGGCAGCGGCATCTCTGGCAGCGGTCGCAGGGGATGGGGGTGAACTCCTTTTCCAGGCAGGATAAAACCTGGGGGAAGGAGAGCACCGGGAAGGCGGCGTCCAGAGTGTCCCAGGCCATGGCATGGTCAGCCTGTGCGGCAGAGCCGATTCCGATCAGGGCGCTGGATACAGGGTAGGACAGCACGGTCCGGATCAGGGTTTCTGTCGGGAAAAATCCTGGCAGGATCCCGGCGGCATATACCTTATTGACCAGCAGTCCCTTGCCACGAAAAAGGGGCTCCTGGCGGATCCGGTTCAGCATTCCCCGCTCCAGCAGATTGCCGCTGCCCTGGAGCACGTCCACGCGGGGATCCGCCGCGCCTTTAAGAAGGATGTCATAGTAGTGGGAAGCCAGTCCGGTAAAACGGATCCGGCCTTCTTCCTTTAGCTGGCAGAGGGCGTCCAAGGCTCCGCCTCTGGAAAATATCTCATCCTCATGGTCCGGGTCTGCCTGGTGGACAAAGTACAGGTCCGGGCAGGTGCCAAGATGCCGGCAGGAGGCAAGAACAGCCATATACATGTCATTTCCGTCAAAGAATCTTGCCTTGTCTGAGATGATGATCTGATCCCTGGGGATTTTGGCGGCAAATTTCCCCAGCTTACTCTCCGCATCGCCATATTCCGGCACGATGGCCGTGTCATAGAGATTGCAGCCCAGGCCAAAGGCATGCTCCATAACAGCCACAGCCTCATCCTCACTGAGATTAAAGTAATCAGGAAGGACCGGGACACTGCCCTGAAGCACGGGGATTGTGCCGAAGCTGATCTCCGACACCATAAGTCCGGTGCTGCCTAATCTGCGGTAGTACATGATCTTTCCTCCTCATCTGAAATCTCTGTAAATGCCCGCTCTTCTATGATCGTTCCTTCCGGGACAGACGGCATTGCCAGATGCCGGCAGAAGGCAAATGCCTCTTTCCCGATCCGTTTCAGGGTGGAAGGCAGGGATACCCTGCGCAGGCTGTGACAGCGGAAAAATGCCCTGTCCGGGATCTCCTCCAGTCCCTCGGGAAGCAGGATCTCCCGCAGGGACGTGCAGTTCTCAAATGCCCGGATCCCCATATGGAGGAAGCTTTCTGACAGCTCCACCGCTTCCAGGGTCTGGCATCCGGCAAAGGCCAGATCCCCGATGGAGGTTACGGATCCAGCCTGCCGGACGATCCTCAGCCATTTGCACCCGGCAAAGGCAGACTGGCCGATGGAAATGACCGTGGGAGTAAGGGTGATCTCTGTGAGAAGATTCCCATCCTGGAATACCCGGTCTGCGATGGCGGTGATGCCATCCGCCAGCAGGAGACGGGAGATATTGCCGGTGCATTCCACAAGGACATGGTCTTCATTGGTTTTAAAGCAGTTAAGACTGTCCATAACCGCCTGGTGGACCAGGGGCGGCAGCTCCTTATGACGGTCGGATATCCCGTGGAAGCTAAAGGAAGAACCGTCGGACAGGATCATTTCCTTTAAATAGATACAGTTGCGGAAGGCGTAGGGTTCCACCCGTACCCGGTCCGAGAGGAAATGAATCCGACGGATGCCCATGCCGCCTGCAAAGGCCCAGCCGCAGACCAGGCGGATATCCCCGGGAACCGTCACTTCTCCCACACAGCAGGAACCGTCAAGAAGCATATGACGGACAGTCACCATGGGAGACTGGCGGCGTCTCTTCTCCAGCCAGGCGGTTCCATGGAAAGCCCTGGCGCCGATATATTCCACGGTCTTTGGGATGGTCACCTCCTCCAGCATAAGGACGTCCCGGAATACCTCCGCCTCGATGCGCCGGATCCCTTCCGGGATATGCAGGATCCGTCCCAGCCCCCTGTAGCCCAGAAGGATTGCCTCCTTGTCAATGGCAAAGCAGCTGAAGGCGCTGTGAAAAAGCTGGCGGACAGGCTCTGGTATGTCTTCCGAGAGGATATCCCGGTAGGTATTCAGTGTCCAGGTCTGCCCCTGGCAGACCACCCGGCATAAGGCAGTGCAGCCGGAGAAGGCGTATTCGTAGAGCTGCAGGCAGGCCCGGTCTCCGGTCAGACAGATCTGTTCCAGCCGGCCGCAGTCCTCAAAGGCATGAGGACGGATCCGGGTATGGTTCTGGAGGGTTATCTGTCTTAAACAGTCACAGTTCTGGAATCCGTAGCTTGCGATCTCTTCAATACTTTGGAAGTCAAAATCCTCCAGCCGGCAGCAGCCGCTGAATGCATAGTCACGGATCACGGCTGCCTGGGGGCAGCTGCACCGCTCCAGACTGGTGCAGTGTTCGAAAAGCCGGGACTCCAGTACCACAGGCCCCACAAGCTCCACCTGTTTGAGAGACTGACAGCAGGCAAAGGCAGCGTCCCCAATCCGGTCGGCATGAAGCCGGATCTTTACAAGGCCGGTGCATTTTTCAAAGGTGCGGGCGCCTATGGTGCAGGGAGCGGAAGAAAAGTGGATGTATGTAAGCCCAGTGCAGCCCCAGAAGGCCCCCTCGCCGATCTGCAAAAGACTGTCCGGAAGGAAAATCTCCGTGACCTGCCGGTTTCCGGAGAAGGCAAAGGGGGCGATGGCGGTGATCCCCTCTGGCAGATGTACCGTGCCGGAGAAATCCTGACCGGAGACCAGAATGGTGCCCATAACCGGAAGAGAACCAGAAGCTTGGGTTTTGTCAAAGGCTCCTTCGCCTGCCTCCACCAGCGAGGAGGTGTCACCGGGCGTAAAGGCGGTGCAGCCAGAGAAGGCCTCCTTTCCAATGATACGTGTGAGACTCAGGGACAAATGGCGCAGACACTGGCAGTTGTAAAAAGCACGCTCCCGGATAAAACGCCATGGAACGGAGTATGAGGGTTCCGGACCGGGATCCACGGCGCATGCCACCGTCTCCAGACTGGTACAGCCGGAGAATATCCCGGCTTCTGCCGTTGTCACGCAGGACGGCCAGGTGACACGACGCAGACTGGAGCATCCCTTGAAGGCTGCCGGCCCGATCCAGGTTGTCTGGTCAGGAATATGGACCGCCGTCAGGGCAGTATTTCCATAAAAGGCTCCGCCGGCGATGATCCGGGTCTCTGCTGGGAGGGTGACTTCTCCGGCCAGGCTCCGTCCGTCCCAGAAGATGGAGTCTGTTTTGGCCGGTGACAGCGGCGTCTGAAAATCAGATACTTTTAAAATCCCATGCTCCTGGATCCATGCTTCCAGAAACGGCGTGTATTCCCAGACATTTCTCCCCACGGATTCCAGGGTATCCGGCAGGGACACCTGCTTTAGGGCAGTGCAGCCATAGGCCAGCTGGTCTGGGATGTGGCGGACGCCTTCCTCTGCTGTCAGGGTGTCAAGAAAGAGGCAGCGGAAGAACAGGCCGGTACCATATCGGAGCCCGGAGCCCTGGAGCCGGACCCTGCGGACTCCGCTTTGGGCAAAGGCCAGACTTCCTGCCTGATCCAGCCCTGGCGGCAGGGTGACTTCCCTGAGCCCGCTGCATCGGTAGAAGGCCATCTCCCCGACCACAGTCAGGCTGTCGGGAAAGCGGATTTCCTTTAAGGAGCCGCAGCCGTAGAAAGCCTGCTCCCCGATGCTCTGGAGGTGGCTTCCCAGGAAGACCTCTTTCAGCTTATGGCAGTGTTTGAAGATCCGTTCCTCCAGACAGGTCAGGCTTTGGGGCAGACGAATGCGGAGAAGCTTGACGCAGTGTTCAAAGGCTCCCGGGCCGATCCGGCTGATGTGGTCCGGAAGCTGTCCGCCTGTGGAAGCAGGGACAGCTCCGGGGCTTCCGGCTTCATTGGCGGGTGACAAAGCTTTGGCATCCGGTGTCCCATAGCAGTGGATACTCTGAAGAACCAGGCAGCCCCGGAAGGCCCCGGCCCCGATCTCTTCCAGGGTATCCGGCAGGATCACCCGGTCTATGGCTTCATTTTCGGCAAAGGCCTCCTCGGCGATCCTGGTGACGCCCTGGGGAACCAGAACCCGTGATTCATCCCCCAGATACTTTAAGAGGATGGTGCCGCTGAGACGGAAGTTGCCCAGGACCTGCCGGTGAATGGTCTGAACCAGGGGCGGCATCGTCTCCCCGGTAAGCCGGACGATGCCCTCGATCCGGTGGACAGCCCCGTCCGCTGTACAGATCTCCTTTAAGGAGGTACAGTTTTTAAAGGCATCCTCATGGATCAGGGACGGCTCCCCCAGAAACCGCACCGTCTCCAGTCCGATGCAGTTGCGGAAGGCACGGCTTTGGATTTCCTTAAGAGAGGCGGGAAGGGTCACCGACAGAATCCCCCGCTTGTCAAAAAAGCAGCTTTTGCCGATGGCCTGGATTCCTTCAGGGATGTTTACATGCTTGAGATTGGTGAGGAATTTCACCAGGCACCGTCCGTTCAGTTCCATCATCCGCAGGATATCGGCGGCAATGGCGCGGACCAGGGAGGGCAGCTCCATCTGGCCTGCCACAGCCTCCACCGCATTGGGGAACGGAAACTGTCGTCCGTCAGAAAAGGAGATCCGGCTGATCCCGCCGCAGCCGGTGAATACGTCACAGATCAGATCCTCCTGGAGATCCGGGGAGATTTCCAGAGACTGCAAAAGGACATCATTGACAAATGCCTGGGTTCCTATGCGCACTACACCGGGGATGGATACATGTGTCAGGCTGTCACAGTAGAGAAATGCACAGGCTCCCAGCTCCCTGACAGAGGAGGGCAGGGTGACAGATTCCAGGGAATGGCAGCGGTGGAAGGCATAGTCACCGATAGTAGAAACCTCTGCCGGGATCTGGATATCCCGAAGCTTCCGGCAGCCCTTAAAGGCGCTGGCCTGGATATGATGAAGATGGTCCGGCAGAACCACCCTTTTTAAAGAGACGCAGGCCTTGAAGGCTCCTTCTCCGATGGTGTGAACCCAGTCAGGGACCGTGACGCATTCGTCCCGGCCCGTATAGGCGGTGAGGACACCTTGTTCTATATGAAAATCCTGATTCATAATGGTAGAGATTCCTCCGTAAATGCAGTAATGGTCAAAAGGTTATAGTAGATTCCCCTGTGCATGTCAAGGGCTGGCAGAAAAGATCCGGATCAGAAGATCTTCAAGCTCCTTTAAGCTTCCGCTCTGGAACAGCTTCTGCTTGTACTGCTTGGTGCCTCTGCGTTTCTTCATGCAATAGGAAGCCAGCCTGCGGATATAGGCCAGGGTAAAGGTCTCATCATAACAGGAAGAGGTCAGAGCAAGCTGTTCCAGAAGAAGCTGCAGGATGGTCTTTGAAGTGGCTTTCCCGGTAAGCTCCGCGAAAATGAAGGGATTTTCCAGGGCATAGCGGGCGATCATCACGCCGTCGGCTCCGGTCCGTTCCATCATAAGGCCGGCATCCTCTGCCGAGAAGATCCCGCCGTTGGCAATGACAGGGATGGAGACAGCGGCCTTGGCCTGGGCGATCTCCTCATAGCAGCAGGCACCGTCGTACATCATGCTGCGGCTGCGGCCGTGGATGGTGATGAGATCGGCTCCGGCATCCTCACACATACGGGCAAACTCCGCGGCGAACATGTGATCCCTCTGGATCCCGGTGCGGCATTTTACGGTAACCAGCTTTCCGCTTTTCTTGCATCCGCGGATAATGGCGGCGGCTCTTGGCTGGTCCAGCATCAGGGCGCTGCCTTCCCCGCTTTTAAATACATTGGGCACGGGACAGCCCATATTGACATCTATGATGGCAAAGTCCTTTAGGGTCTCGGAAGCGGCCATCTGCTCCATCACTGCCGGGATGCCGCCCAAAAGCTGGACTGCCTTAACCGGTTCCTGGTCTGTGGTAAAAAGAAGCCGTCTGTTGGCCAGATCCTGATATTTCAATGCATTGGCGCTGGTCATTTCCGTAAAGCACAGACCGGCTCCCAGCTCATAGGCCATCATCCGGAAGGGATAGCATGTATATCCGGCAAGGGGAGCCATGAAAACATTAGAGGGCAGCACAAGACCGCCCAGGCGGAGACATCGGATTTCCATAAGGGGTGTACCTTTCTCTGGTAATTTCAGACACGTTCTGTTCCATCCGGCCAGACGCAGACAAAAGCCCAGCCATGGATTCAGGTAATCTCTTTATGGCAGAGCCTGCATCCGGACGGGGTGGCGGCGCATCCGCCCAGGGCTGTCTCCCTCAGTTCATAGGGGATCCGTCTGCCTACCTGGTACATGGTGTGGAGCATCTCGTCAAAGGGGATGAGCTGGGGGACGCCGGAGAGGGCCATCTCGGCGGCGGTAAGGGCCGTGGCTACTCCGGCTGTGTTGCGGCTCTGGCAGGGGTATTCGACCAGGCCGCCTATGGGATCGCACACCAGGCCAAGCATATTCATCAGCACGGTGGATGCCGCGTCCAGGCACTGGGCAGGGGCCCCGCCCATGAGTTCCACGGCAGCGGAAGCAGCCATGGCCGCGGCGACACCGACCTCGGCCTGACATCCGCCTACAGCTCCGGCCACGGTGGCATTGCGCATGGCCAGATAGCCGATAGCGCCTGCATTGAACAGTGCGTCCATGACCTGGGAATCGGAAAGGCGGTATTCCTCCTGAAGGGATAAGAGCAGACCTGGAACCACCCCGGAGGAACCGGCAGTGGGTGCTGCCACAATGACTCCCATGGAGGTATTGACCTCCAGCACAGCGCAGGCATAGGTGATGCCGCGGCTTAAGACAGCCCCGCAGATATGCTGCCCGCTGTCCAGATGGAGCCTCAGCTGTCTGGCTTCTCCGCCGATCAGTCCGCCCATGGATCGGGCCGGCGTCTTAAGGGGCGTAAAGGCAGCCTCCTTCATGATTTCCAGCACCCGTGCCATGCGGGCAAGTATCTGGTCCATGGTTACCTCGCCCAGGTCGCATTCTCTTTGTTTCATTACATGGGAGATCTGCCAGTCATGCTGTCTGCACAGCTCCAGCAGTTCTGCCGCATTTTTAAAATCTGTCATATTCCACCTCTTAACTGGCAACGGTTCAGGCGTGTTCTCATCCGATCTGCCGCCGTCTGGGCTGTTGCCTTAATTGTTCTCAATAAGTATCACGTCATGGACAAAGGGATTTTCCGAAAGCTGTTTCCTGATATCCTCTGGCAGCGGGTTGTCCGATTCTACGATGGTATAAGCTGTCTCACCCTTGGATTCCCGGAAAATCCGCATGAACGCGATATTGACATGCCGGTCGCTGAGACACCGGGTAATGTGGGCGGCCACACCGGGCTTGTCCTGCTGGATGACGATTACGGCATTGTATTCTCCGGTGAAATCTACCTGTACCTGGTTGATCCGTACGATTCGTACCTTGCCGCCGCCCAGGGATTCGCCCCTGACAGTCATCTCACTGCCATCTGTACCGGTCATCTGGATATCCACGGTGTTGGGATGGACTTCCGTCTCCTCCTCATTGGTCAGAAACTCAAACCCGATCCCCCGCTCTTTGGCGATAGAGAAGGAATCGCGGATCCGTACATCATCCGTGGCAAATCCCATGATTCCCCCCAGAAGCGCCCGGTCTGTTCCGTGCCCCCGGTAGGTTTTGGCAAAGGAACCATATAAGGTGAAGGTTACGTTTTTAAGGGGTGCGCTTTTCATTTTCTGCGCCAGATAGGCGATCGCGCAGGCTCCTGCTGTATGGGAGCTGGACGGCCCGATCATATTGGGGCCCAGCACATCGAACACACTGATGAATGACATTGGTCTCCTCCTGAGTACATATAATATTTTTATAGTTTACCACAAAAACAGAAATATGAACAGAAAAACAGCCTTACAAGTGAGCCCCGTGTCTGTTTTCGTCTGGTTTGTAACAGTTCAGATACCCCTTGAACTGTTATGGCATCTGCCCATGAGAATCGCTACGCGATGGGGCAGATGCCCTCCGGCCACTACATTTTCGTACGGTCAGCGCAGCGAGTGCGCAGACCTATCTGAACTGTTACTCTGGTTTTCCCTGCCCCGTGAATTGTAACACAAAATAAATTGCAAAAAAGTAACAAGAATGGTATGATAATCAGGTAAATCATCTAATTTGAGGAGATACTTATGAAAAGGAAAAATGCTCTATGGCTTCCTGCTCTTATATTGGCTCTGGGTCTGTCAGGATGTTCGGAACATAATCAGACCCACACAGAAAAGCAGCAGGCATCCGGCCCTGAGACGGTAGAACTGACGGTATGGGGCGCCGCGGAGGATGAGGAGCTGCTTGGCCAGATCATCGACGGGTTTCAGGCGGAATACAGGGGGCAGGCAGATTTCAGGATTACCTATGAACCACAGAGTGAAAGCAAATGCTGTGACGCTTTGATGGCAGATCTGGAACATGGAGCGGATGTATTTGCATTTGCAGATGACCAGCTTAACACTCTGGTAGCTGCCGGTGCTCTGGAGCCTGTTGGCAATCAGGAGGCGGTCAGGGAAGCGAATCTGCCGGAGGCGGTTCTTGCGGCATCTGTGAACAATACGCTTTATGCGTTTCCGCTGACGGCTGATAACGGATATTTTCTTTATTACAACAAACAGTATTTTTCGGAACAGGATATAAGATCCTGGGACCGGATGCTGGATATTGCCGCTGAACAGGGAAAAAAGGTCTCCATGGACTGGTCTTCCGGCTGGTATGTATATTCCCTGTTCGGCAATACCGGACTCACGGTGGGTCTCAATGATGACGGTATCACCAACTATTGCACCTGGAACAGCACAGAGGGAGATATCAAAGGAACAGATGTAGCCCAGGCTATGGCGGCTATGGCAGCACATGCGGGCTTTCTCAGTGTGGAGGATGCGGGCTTTGTCAGTGGAGTCCAGGACGGCGATATCATAGCCGGGGTCAGCGGGGTATGGAACGCGGTAGCCGTAGAGGAGGTCTGGGGAAGCGACTACAAAGCCGCCCGCCTGCCGTCCTACACCTGCGCCGGACAGCAGGTTCCCATGGCTTCTTTCTCTGGTTATAAGCTGATCGGGGTAAATGCTTATTCCGAACATCAGGAATGGGCGGAAAAGCTGGCCCAGTGGATCACCAGTGAAAAGAATCAGGAGCTGCGTTTTGTCCTTCGGCGCCAGGGCCCGTCCAATATCAGGGCGGCAGCCTCAGAAGAGGTGCAGAGTTCTCCCGCGATCCTTGCGCTTCTGGAACAGTCCGAATTCTCCTGTCTGCAGCGCATCGGGGGGAATTATTGGGAGCCGGTGACCGCGTTTACTGCCGGGATACTTGCAGGCAATCCCTCCGGGAAGAGCTATCAGGAGCTGCTGGATGAGATGGTTGAGGGGATCATTGCCCCATAGTTTTTGGGGATGTTTTTTGTTTCATAGATTATCATATTCAGATACAAAGGAGCATCATTTGTCATGAAAAATATCAGTTTGAAGCATCGCCTGATCATCCCCATCGCAGTCCTTGGCATTGTGGCGATCTTGTCAAATGTTCTTTCTATTGTAAATATCCGCAATGTAAATCAAAGCGCCGCCAGGATCGCGGATGATTATATGGACGGCAAAAGCCGACTGGCCGGGATCTGCCAGTCCTCCATGAATATACATAAGATGGCATTGAGCCATATTGTCGCTACGGATTATAATACCATGATTATACTTGTCCAGCAGATCAAGGACGAGGAGGCGAATCTGGACCGTATGCTTGCAGAATATGAGACCTATGTGATACCGGAAGATCAGGGACAGTATGAATCCCTTCTGTCCGATTATACTGCTTTTAAGCATTCCCTGGTTTTTCTGGTCTGCGCCAGTGCCAGTCACAAAACCCAGGATGCCTATGCCCTGGCCAATGGCAGTGTGGCTTCCTATGCCAGCGCCATGGAGCGTGATATCAATGCTTTGACTGACTCCATCAGCAGACAGACGGATCAGGCAAGGCGGCATCTCTCTGTTGTATATATCATATCCCTGGTGGCAGGCATAGGGGCGGTTGCCGCTTGTATTTTACTGGTATTTGCGGATCTGCGGCTTATTACCAATTATGTAGTTACCCCTGTCAAGAATATTTTGGGAGCCATCCAGGGAAGCTCCGGACGGATCAACAGTATGACCGGGGAAGTCTTAAAAAGAACCAGAGCCTCCAAAAAAAGCGCAGCCAGCCTCTCTGACCTGACAGAACAGATGTCCGCGACTTTCCAGGAAGTGGCGGGTAATGTCTCTGCCATTAATGACAATGCAGAGCTTGTCAGGCAGGATGTACATAATATTGCAGGGGAATGCGGGGCGATCACTTCTTATACCATTGAGATGAACAGCCGTGCCGACGCCATGCAGCAGTCTGCCAGAAACAGTGTGGAGGTCACAGGCGCCAAGGCTGAAGAACTTTTAAAAGCTCTTGACGAGGCGATTGAGAAAAGCAAAAGCGTGGATCAGATTCATATTCTGACCAGTGATATTCTTAATATCTCCCAGCAGACCCGGCTTATTTCCCTGAATGCCAGTGTGGAGGCGGCCAATGCCGGGGCGGCAGGCAAAGGCTTCGGGGCCGTGGCCAGAGAGGTGCGTAAGCTGGCCCGTTCCAGCCAGGAGACAGCCAACCGGATCCAGGATATTAACCGTGTCATTACCACGGTTGTCCATGATCTTTCTGAAAATGCGCAGAACCTTATTGAGTATATGAACCATTCGGTTCTTACGGAATTCCAGGCCTTTGTCCAGTCCGGCAGCCAGTATAAGGAAGACGCGGCCTATATCCGCCGGACTATGGATGCATTCTACGAGAGGACCGAGCGTCTGGAAAACTCCATGTCAGGAATCGCTGACTCGATCGGGACCATTACAAGGGCCATGGATGAAGGGACCAGAGGACTTGTGGGTGTAGCCGGCAATACCCATGATCTTGCGGAGGATATAGAAGATATCGCCTGTCAGATGGGAGTGAACCAGGAGGTTGTAAAAGGGCTGGAAAAAGAGACAGAAGTATTTGATAATCTGTAAAACCTGGTAATCCTGTATTCTTTACTGTTTACGGTGGGATCTTCTTGTCCGGCTATGCCAGACACAGGAATTCAGAAAGAGGGAGAGACGATGAAGCCGGTAGTTGTGAGAAATATAAAAATAGGAGAAGGCAGACCCAAGATCTGTGTCCCTGTGGTAGCCAGGGACGAGGCGTCTATCCTCAAGGATGCCAGGGAGATACGCGCCCTTCCTGTGGATGTGGTGGAATGGCGTGCAGACTGGTACGAGGATGTGACCAGTATCGGGAAGACCATGGGCATGGCGGCAAAACTGCGTCAGGTTCTGGGAGATATCCCTGTCCTTTTCACCTTCCGCAGTGCAAAGGAAGGCGGAAAGATGGAGATATCTCCAGAAGATTATGCTGCCCTCAACTGCAGGGTTGCATCCGGCGGTCAGGTGGATCTGGTCGATGTGGAGCTGTCCATGGGGGACTCTCTTGTAGAAGATGTGATTCAGAAGATCCATATGGAGGGCCTGGGGGTCATTGTCTCCAGCCATGATTTTGAAAAGACGCCCCCCAAAGAGGAGCTGGTGAGCCGCATGGAGAAGATGCAGAGGCTGGGAGCAGATATTGCCAAGGTGGCAGTGATGCCCAGGTCAGGGGAGGATGTGCTGACCCTATTGTCTGCCACGCTGGAAATGCATGAGCACCATGCAAGAGTGCCTCTGATCACCATGTCCATGTCATCTGCCGGTGTCATCAGCCGTCTGTCCGGAGAGGTCTTCGGCTCTGCCCTGACCTTCGGCGCTGCCAGTCAGGTTTCCGCGCCCGGGCAGATCGGAGTCAGGGACTTAAAGACAGTTCTGGATATTGTTCACAATAGCCGGTGATGGACAAATGCCAAAACCGTTGGGGTTGTCCGGACGGTTTTGGCATGACAGCATCTGGTTTGCTGGTATCCTGGTCTGGATTACTAGAGCGTGTTTGAAAATTCATTCCTGGCATCTCCACAAGGGACGCCTTCGGTGGCCCCACTTCGCGGTATACGTTAATTTGATTCCCGTACATTTTCCAGATAAGAATACAGAGTCCCTTTGGAGAATCCCAAATATTTACAAATCTTGTTTCCGGACTTTGAGATAAGAAAAAGACCTTTTTCGTCGAAGTACCGGATGGCATCAAGTTTTTCTTGTTTGCTCATTTCGGAGGAATCCTTTCCCAAAAGTTCCTGATGTTTTTCGATATAATAATCAACCAGTTCCCCTACATTTTTTGCGAAAATCTCCTTTTCATTATCCTGGGAGGACTGGGACTGATACAGTTCAGAAAAAAAGACGGAGAGTTCTTTCATTTCCGTAATATCCGTATTAATGCAAAGGCAGCCTTCTACAGTGCCTTCTTCATTATAGATATATAAGGTGGAGGAACGAAAGATACGCCCATCCTTTAGGTGGGTAATATACCCGAAGGAGTCATGGTTTTTTTGCCGGTTATCCTGACGCAATATTTCCAGACCTAAGTTACTCCCGCAGTCACCTACCTTTCTGCCGGTAAGATGATTGTTTTCGATACCGATGATGGTGCTTTCATAGTCGCTTGTCAGGTCATGGAGGATAACTTCCGATTTGGAGCCGTATTGGATGGCAAGCATTTTAATAAGTCGTAAAAAGGTGTCTTTGTTTTCGTATAAGCCGCTCAATTGTCTATCCCCTTTTGAATAAAGTTTAAATGTAATATGAATAATATTTTAGCATTGATAAACTGAAAAAACAAGGTTAAATGAGAAAAAGGGATGAAAATAAAAAAATATTTCAATAAAAATATGGAAAATAATGGAAAAATTTTATTGTAAAATAATCAGGAGAGATAAGCGGTCAACTATAAATGAAATGAAATTTGATTCCGTGTTATA
>Ga0137308_100960_pt1 | contig 34831 bp, 27 predicted proteins | sample Inofrocosms_June_FD_97181 | JGI IMG/M metagenome (GOLD analysis project Ga0137308, IMG submission 97181) | Mouse cecal microbial communities from Vienna, Austria - N-Acetylneuraminic and N-Acetylglucosamine D2O microcosms_June | ecosystem: Host-associated > Mammals > Digestive system > Large...
AAACATTTGGATTCCGGGGGTTAAAGGTGCGGATTGGGGAAGATGTGACAACCCTTGATATACCGTGGTGCGCTTCTTACCGGAATGAAAGCAGCGACAATATCCGCATTCTGGAGGCGGCGGAGGATGGATGGCCAAGGAGGTTTATGTGGAAACTTCTTGCCGAAGAGAGCGGACAGGTAGAAAAATGGCGGCTTTACGAAGGATTCCGCTATGATACCGGCACGGTTGATTTAAAGAGCCTCACGGAAGAGGACTGTGTCGAGTGGGCGCGGGAGTATCTGAGCTTCACCATCGATCAGGAGGCAGAAAAAGTGCATGTGATCTGCGACGGGGATATGTATCTGGGCAATATTGACATCTCTGCTTACCGGGACCGGAAGCCGGAGGATGTGCAGATCGTACCTGATACCGCTTACTTTGCGCTGAACGGCCCGGGCTGGGAGAAGCAGCATTCTGACAGTGATCAGATGTACCCGGATGAAGTGTATGAGGGGACAACGGTGTATCTGTCGGTAGGACTTAAGCTGAATGGCGCCGAGGGGCTGTGGTTTTACGGCCTGCCTGTCCTTGCCGTACAGGTTGTGGAGGATGAGAACAGTGATACGGGTTTCCGTCTGGAGTATCCAAGGATTGACGAATCCTATGTGGCCCGGGCGCTCTGGCAGGGAAAGTAGTTTTTTTTAAAGAAACGCGATAAGATTCTTTCTTATTGCGTTTTTTTGTGGTATAATTTGCGCGGAGGCAATGAGCAGTGCCACTATGCAAGATGGCAAAATGAATGCTCGCATTCAATTTTGACGGATTGCGGAGTGATAGGGCGAAGCCCGTGAACTCGTAAAATCGAAGGTTTTACGAGTGTGCACTGCGGGTGTGGAAGTGTTTACATGATAGAGAGGTCTGAAAACACATGAAATATAAAAAGATCAATGATGCGACAGTACAGTGTATTGTCTCGGCGGATGACATGGCCGAGTATGGGCTTGCCTTATCGGATATCTTTGAGCGCAATGAAAGAGGCGAGGAATTTTTGCGGGATATCATTGAGCGGGCGCACGACGAGGTTGGATACCAGATCAGCAATGGCAATATTGCCATGCAGATTACGCCGCTTAAGGACAACGGTCTTGTGGTGACTTTCACAGATGAAGGGCCGGCGGCCTTTAAGGAAATGCTTCAGAACCTGAAAGAGGTGCTGCAGGAATTCAGCGCGGAGCTTGCCGGACAGGAGGAACGTGCCAGAGTAGAGCCGCAGACATCTGAAAGTTACGATGAAAACCGGCGGATGTTTGTCTTTCATACCATGCATCAGACGATGCAGTACGCGGCCACGATTCCGGGTACATATTCCGTGAAGAGCCATCTTTTTAAGGAGGGTGCGGACTATTATCTGGTGCTTGAGAAAAACCGGCTTTCCTATAAGTCGTTCAACCGGATCAGTGCCCAGGCGGTGGAGTTCGGGAATCTGATTGCGGTTTCCGAGGAACGGATGCGGTATCTGGAGGAGCACGGCGAGTGTCTGATCAGAGACCGGGCAGTGAGCAGGCTGCGCAGGATTTACCGCGCCTGAAAAGCAGCGCGGAAGCGTAGAATAAAACAGAGAGTGGTTGACAAGTGCTGCCATGCCTCAAAAGCTGGCAGCACTTGTTCTGTCATAGTGTGAGAAGGAACGTTAAACTCTGCAGCAGCGGCTGTTTTTGCAGGGGAGCTTCCGGGCTCGCACAGGAGAGTGCCGCAAGCCGGTATTCTCCGCGCAAAAATAGGAATCAGTAGAAAAAGAAATGAGGGTAACATGAGCAAAGAGAAAAAGAAGAAAAACGAACAGTTTGACGCCTTTCTGGAGAAAGAGATTCTGACGGCGAACCGGTATGACGGCAGCGCCAAAGAAGAGGAGGAGAAGAAAGGACTCTGCTACGAGGACGCGGGGATTGACGGCAGGATTTTACGTGCCGTGAAGGAGCTGGGTTTCGAGCATATGACGCCCATCCAGGAGCAGGCCATTCCTCTCTTTATGACAGGGCGTGATATCATCGGACAGGCGCAGACAGGCACGGGCAAAACGGCGGCATTCGGCATTCCGATCCTGCAGAAGATCAACCCGGAGAACCGTTCCCTGCAGGCGGTGATTCTGTGTCCTACGAGAGAGCTTGCCATGCAGGCGGCGGATGAACTGCGCAAGTTTGCCAAGTACATGAACGGCATCAAGGTGCTGCCGGTGTACGGCGGCCAGGAAATCTATAAACAGATCAAAAACCTGAAGGCCGGCGTGCAGATCGTGGTGGGAACACCGGGGCGTGTGATGGATCATATGCGCAGACACACGCTCAAGATGGACCAGGTGCATACGGTGGTTCTGGATGAAGCGGACGAAATGTTAAATATGGGCTTTCGGGAGGATATTGAGACGATTTTACAGGGGATGCCGGAAGAGCGGCAGACCGGGCTCTTTTCCGCCACCATGCCGAAGCCGATTCTGGACATTACGAAGACATACCAGAAGGATGCGGCTTATGTCAAGATGACGCCTAAGGAAGTGACGATCCCCCTGATTAAGCAGGCTTACTATCAGGTGCGGAAACAGGATAAGGAGGAAGTGCTCTGCCGCCTGATCGATTACTATATGCCGGGACGCGCGTTGATTTTCTGTAATACCAAGCGGATGGTGGACGAACTGACGGAGCATTTGAAGGGCAGAGGATATGAGGTGGAAGGGCTTCACGGGGATCTGACACAGGGACAGAGGGATACGGTGATGAATCTGTTTCGGAGCGGCAAAACGAATATCCTGATTGCCACCGATGTGGCGGCCAGAGGTATTGATGTGAGTAATGTGGAGGCGGTCTACAACTTTGACGTGCCCGATGACATCGAATACTATGTGCACCGTATCGGCAGAACCGGGCGTGCGGGAAAAACAGGGAGATCCTTTACACTGGTGGTCGGCAGGGAGGCGTATAAAATCAGGGATATCGAGCGTATCTGCCACACAAAGATCAAGGAGCGCAAAGTGCCGGGCGCGGCAGATATCACTGCCAGAAAGGCGGAAAGAATATTGAAGGAAGCCTATGCGGTGATTGAGAATGAGGATATCAGCAGGGCTGGTGAGTACATTCTCGATGCGGTTGCGCTGGGGCAGTACAGTGCGACGCAGATTGCAGCGGCGTTTATGAAGATGAAGCTGGGGGATGAGATCGAGGATATCCGCACGGAGAAGTTCTTCTTTGAAAAGAGACCCTTTAAGGGAGGCCGCGGCGACAGGGGCAGAAGCGGTTACGGCAAAAAGCCCGGCAGCCGGGGCGGCGACAGGAATAAGGACGGTTACGGTGCGAAGGCAGGCAGAGGAAACGAAAAAGACGGTTTTACGAAAAAGTCCGGCGCGGAAAAGGGTGTCTACACCACAAAGGGAGAGAAAAGCCGGGACAAGAGCAGATATGCGAACGGAAAGCCCAGGGATGTCAGACGGGACGGCAGTGCGGCCCGCAGACGGGAATCTGATTATGAACCCCGCTACGGCGGTTTGCGGATCAAGACAAAGTGGGATTAAAGGATGAGCTCCTGGCCGTGTTCCTTCAGCCATTTGCGGTGGGTGCGGTAATCGGGGCAGACGCTCTCCACCAGCGCCCAGAAGTCTTTTGAGTGATCCATGTGGGTCAGATGACATAATTCGTGTACGACCACATAATCAAGAACCGCAGGCGGCGCCAGCATTAGGCGCCAGTTGAAGGACAGAGTGCCCCTGGCGCTGCAGCTTCCCCAGCGGGTTCTCTGGTCGCGGATGGTGATGCGCTCGAAGCTTCCGCCCGTGAGAGGAAGAAAATGAGCGGCTCGCTTCGGAAAATATTCTTTTGCGGCCTCGACGTAACGTTTTTCAAGGGCCGTGCGCTGCGCGTCCGTCAGATCGGAAACGGGGCGGCTTTCACGGTGTTTCACAGCCTCCAGGTAATGGGTGATAATCCAGTGCTGTTTGTCTGTCAGAAGACGGCGGATCTGCGCCTCGGATGTGCCAAGGGGCAGCCGCAGGGTAATTTCTCCATCTGCGGAGATGCTGACGGCGCATGTTTTGCGGCGGCTGTAGATTACCCCGTAGGGAAGTTCATATAGTTTACTCTGGTATTTGATTCGGTGTATGTGTTCCATAGTGGTGATTATATAATGGAAAAGTGAGAAAAACAAGCGGCATAACTTTACACTTTTTTATAAAGCGGATATAATATAGCTGTATCGTAACAGTTCAGCCTTGCATTATTCCGCGAGTAAAATCGCTCTGTATGCGATTTTGCGAGTTGTGCAAGCGCCAAAATGCGACTTTGGAGCATTTTGTGTGCATCAGGCGTGACAGGGAAGCCGAAGGCTGAACTGTTACGCTGTATCGGGCAGGAGAGATTGCGGATATTGAAAACAATTAAGAGATTAAAAAGTAGTATCAGGCAACAAAGGAAATAGAAAAGGAGAAATCAGTCATGGAAACAAAGAAACCGGCAGTATTGATGATTTTGGATGGCTACGGCCTCAATGACAAGACGGAGGGGAATGCGGTTGCACTGGCGAAGACGCCGGTGATGGAAAAACTGATGGCGGAGTGCCCTTTCGTGAAGGGAAATGCCAGCGGCATGGCGGTGGGTCTGCCTGACGGCCAGATGGGAAACTCTGAGGTGGGTCACCTGAACATGGGTGCAGGACGCATCGTGTATCAGGAGCTTACCAGAATCACGAAGGAGATTCAGGATGGCACCTTTTTTGAGAATCCGGCTCTGCTTGACGCGGTGAACAACTGCAAGGAGAAGGATTCCTCCCTGCACATGTTCGGCCTGCTGTCAGACGGCGGAGTACACAGCCACAACACCCATCTTTACGGACTGCTGGAGCTGGCCAGGAGAAACGGTCTTTCCAAAGTATATGTGCACGCTTTCCTGGACGGACGTGACACACCGCCCGCCAGCGGCAAGGGCTATGTGGAGGATCTGGAGGCCGAGATGAAAAAGATCGGCGTCGGTGAGGTGGCTACCGTGACGGGACGCTATTATGCTATGGATCGTGACAATAATTACGACAGAGTGGAGAAGGCGTATCTGGCGCTCACCAAAGGCGAGGGCTTAGAGGCACAGAGCGGCTCTGCCGGGATCCAGGCTTCCTACGACAGGGGCGAGACGGACGAGTTTGTGAAGCCCACGGTGGTGATGAAGGACGGTGTGCCCACAGCGACAATCAAGGACGGCGATTCCGTGATTTTCTTCAATTTCCGTCCCGACAGAGCCAGAGAGATTACCAGAAGCTTCTGCGATGATGACTTCAAGGGCTTTGCAAGGGAAAAGAGACTGGATCTGACCTATGTGTGCTTCTCCGATTACGATCCGACCATTCCCAACAAGAAGGTGGCGTTCCACAAGATTTCGGTTACCAACACCTTCGGAGAGTGGCTTGCGGCTAGCGGCATGAAGCAGGCGAGAATCGCAGAGACAGAGAAGTACGCTCATGTGACTTTCTTCTTCAACGGCGGCGTGGAGGAGCCGAACGAGGGAGAGACCCGCATTCTGGTCAATTCTCCCAAGGACGTGGCGACCTACGACTTAAAGCCCCAGATGAGCGCTTACGAGGTATGCGACAAGCTGGTGGAGGCGATCAAATCCGGCACTTACGACGTGATCATCATCAACTTCGCGAACCCCGATATGGTGGGTCACACCGGTGTGCAGGAGGCGGCCATCAAGGCGGTTGAGGCTGTGGACGAGTGTGTGGGTAAGGCGGTTGACGCTGTCAAAGAGGTGGACGGCGTGCTGTTCATCTGTGCGGATCACGGCAACGCGGAGCAGCTTATTGATGAGGAGACGGGCGCGCCTTTCACGGCTCACACAACCAACCCGGTTCCTTTTATTCTGGTCAATGCGGATCCTGCGTACAAGCTGCGCGAGGGCGGGTGCCTTGCGGATATCGTACCTACGATCATCGAACTGATGGGCAGAGAGCAGCCTGCGGAGATGACGGGTAAATCCCTGCTGGTGAAATAAATCTTAAGATTTTTGGCGGAGGCTTGACATGGCCTCCGCCTTTTTGTATACTAACTGTACCATCACAAATAGTACACTTAATATTGTGGGGGGGGGGTATAATCCACAGAAAGGAGACGTTATGATCATCATAGACTATAAAGATACCCGCCCGATCTATGAGCAGGTCGTGGAAAGATTCAAGGCTTTGATTTTAAAGGGTGTTATGCAGCCGGACGAGCAGCTGCCGTCGGTTCGTAATCTGGCGATGGAGCTGTCGATCAATCCCAATACGATTCAGAAGGCGTATACAGAGCTGGAGCGGCAGGATTTCATCTACACTGTGAAAGGAAGAGGGAGTTTTGTGTCCGGGGATGGGAAGCTGGTGGAGACGCGCAGACAGGAATGTCTGGAGGAGATTCTGCGGCTTGTGAGAGAAGTGCTGGAGCTGGGAATGACGAAGATGGAGCTTACGTTGGAAATTGAGAAGATGCAAGTATGAGGTATGGAGAGAGCAGGACGGGGGCAGACAGAAAAAACGGCGAAACAGTGCCGTGGAAGGAGAGAACCTTATGATAGAAATACATAATCTGACAAAGCAGTTCGAAAATACCAGAGCCGTCGATGAAGTCAGTGTTGAGATCAAGGAAAAGACAGTGTTTGGTCTGATTGGCACCAACGGCGCCGGTAAGAGTACGGTGCTTCGCATGATAGCGGGCGTGATTAAACCTGACGAGGGTACGGTGGCGGTGGATAATATGCCCGTGTACGATAATGTGGAGGCCAAGAAGCGACTGTTCTTTATCGCCGATGAACCTTACTTTTTTGTCAACTCCAACGCGAGGGCGATGGAAAAATATTACAGCGGCATTTATGAAGCGTTTGACAGGGAGGAGTTTTACCGGTATCTGGAGAAATTTAATCTGGACAAAAACAGGAAGATCAGCACTTTTTCCAAGGGTATGAAAAAGCAGCTCGCCCTGCTTCTCGGGATATGCGCCCACACGAAATATATTCTGTGCGATGAGACTTTCGACGGGCTTGACCCGGTGATGCGCCAGGGCATCAAGTCCATTTTTGCGAAGGAGATGGAAGAGCGGGGGCTGACCCCAGTGATCGCTTCCCATAACCTGCGGGAGCTGGAGGATATCTGTGACCATGTGGGACTGTTGCACAAGGGCGGCGTTCTGCTTTCCAGGGATCTGGAAGATATGAAGTGCAATATCCAGAAGGTGCAGTGCGTATTCAGCGCGGTGGAGGATGAACTGAAGGCGCTAAACGGACTGGAAGTATTGAAGAAAGAACAGCGGGGGTCGCTTTGCACGATCACGGTGCGCAGCACGAGGGAGGAAGTGGAGGCACGGTTTGCCACAGTAGATACGATCTTTTATGAGGTGCTGCCGTTATCCCTGGAGGAGATATTTATCAGTGAAACGGAGGTGGTAGGTTATGACATCAAAAAACTCATTCTTGGCTAGCTGCAGGGAAAATCAGAAACGCAGGGTATGGGTCTGGATTGTGGCTGTGCTGTCCCAGCTTCTCCTGTACGGCGGCATGACAATGATTTATTTAAGCAGGATCAAGGGCGTGTATGCGAACGGCGGTTTCAAAACCCCGAATGCGTTTAAAGAGGGAATGTGCCAGGCGGCGAGGGATGCCCTTGGATTTTCCGATAATCTTTACGGGACGATCTTTCTTCTGGCGGCCATCATCGGCATGCAGGGTTTTTCTTATCTGTTTGACAGAAAAAAGGTGGATATGTACCACAGTGTGCCTGTCTCAAAGGACAGAAGGTTTGCCGTGGTTTACATAAATGGTATTGTGATTTATCTTGTGGCCAACCTGTCCGGGATGGTTCTGGGAACTGTCATCGCGGCATCTCAAGGTGCGGTAAATATGGATGTGCTGGCAACCGCGGGACTTGCCTTCGTGTGGAATCTGTTCCTGTTCCTGGCCTTCTATCATATGATGATGCTGGCGGTGATGCTGACGGGAAACCGCTTTGTGACAGTCTGTGCGTATCTGACGTTTGTATTGTATGAGTATGGCCTGCAGTCCCAGATCAGTGCATTGAAACGGATCTTTTTCAATACCTATTCCGAATATTATCTGGGAGCGGAACCAAAACTGTCGGTGATTTATGACTGTACGATTCATATCTGGAACATTAAGAATGCGCAGAACGCTGCGGCAGCGGCGGCCATCGCCATGCCGATTGTAGCGAAGTGGATACTGATCGGGACCGTGTTTTTGGCGCTTGCGTATCTGGCCTACAAAAAAAGGCCGTCCGAGGCGGCGGGCGTTGCTGTTGCCTTTCCGTTTATGAAGCCTGTGGCAAAGGTGGCGGTGGCAATTCCCGTTGCGCTTCTGGCAGGCAGGATGGTGTACGATACTTCCTATGAGAATGAACTGCTGCAGATTGCGGGAATGCTTGCCGGCGGACTGATCTTCTGTGCCGCAGCGGAGGTGCTTTTTGATTTCGATATCAGAAGCATTTTCAGACATCTGCCCTCAAGCGGTGTGGCGCTTGCCGGCATTCTGGCAATATTTTGCATCTTTAAATGGGATATATTTGGGTATGACAGTTACATCCCGGAGCAAAATAAAGTGGAGAGTATTGCAATTTCAGCAGACGGGTACTATGATAATTATTGGGATGAAAACCAACAGTATTTAGGTCAGGGTGAGTTTGAAAAAGAGAATATGTTTCTGACGGATGTCTCGCCTGTTCTGGCGCTGGCAGAGTCGGTGAAAGGAGCTGACACGGAACAGATGGGAGATGCCCGCCCTGTGCAGATTCTGTACCGCCTGACATCCGGCAGAATGGCTGCCAGAATGATAAGGGTGGATTATGATGACCCGGGTACGGAGGAACTTCTCAACCAGATTTTTAGGACTGACGCTTTTAAAAAGGGCGTGTTCCAGGGAATCACGGACGAGACTTCCGATGCGGATCTGACACGGATTACTTACTCCAATGGCCCGACAAGGGCGGTGATTCCTGTGGAGGAGGCCGGGAGACTTCGGGAAGCATGGCTGAAAGATATGGAGCAGTTTGATTTCACACTGGTGCGCCACAACCGCCCATGCGGTATCCTCTATTTTCATTATGGGGATTATAACCAGAGACAGTGGGTGGTGTATGACAGCTTTGAAAATACGGTTTCCGCGTTGAAAAAGCTGGAGGCTTACTATCCGATGGAGCTTGACGCGGCGGATATCGAGTCGGTTACGGTGACCTGCTACCACAATGAGTTGTCACAGCAGGATAACGCGGTGGACTATGACATGCAGCCGAGGGCTGTGGCGGAGACATGGGATGCCGGCTACACGGATTACACCGTTTCCGAAACCTTCTATGAGGAGGAACAGATTGCACAGATTCTGCCTCACATCTATTGCAGCTGGATCGACGCGCCCTGGGCAGACTACAAGGATCTGGATGACAACTACTCGCTGGAGATCGTGTTTAAGAGGGATTCGACATATCCTTATCAGAGGGATAATTATTATTTTGGATATTCCTTCTATGCGGGACAGGTGCCGGACTTTGTGGCGGAGGCCACAGCGTATACGGGTGAATCCTGTGAGAAGAGTTTCTAAAGACGTTCCGCCATAGGACGGGATGCCAAGAAACTCCAGGAGTTGCTTTGCAACTCCCTCTCACACAAATGAACGATACTCATAGAAAGGAAATGGATGTGGACGGGAACAGATGGGATGAGCCTGTGATACAGGTGAAGGATCTCTATAAGATATACCGGGTCGGAGAGGAGAGGGTGCGCGCCTTAAACGGCGTCAGCTTCTCCATCAGGCGGGGGTGCTTCTGCTCTATTGTGGGCGCCTCCGGCTCCGGCAAGTCCACGCTGCTCAATATGCTGGCCGGACTGGAAAAACCGACCAGGGGTGAGATTTTGATTGCAGGAGAACATATGGAGAGAAAGACGGAAAACCAGCTTGTGGCATTCCGCCGGGAGCACATCGGTTTTATTTTCCAGTCCTTCAATCTCATGGGCACCATGAATGCCATAGAAAATGTGGCGCTGCCGCTGACTTTTCAGGGTATGGATAAGAAAAGCCGGAACAAAAAGGCGGAGGAGATGCTGGATCTGGTGGGGCTGACCAAACACAAGCGGCACAGACCGAACCAGATGTCCGGCGGACAGCAGCAGCGGGTGGGCGTGGCCAGGGCGCTTGTGGTGGAGCCGGAAATCATTTTTGCGGATGAGCCTACGGGTAATCTGGACTCCAACACTTCCGTGGAGGTGATGAACCTGATGAAGCGGGTGGTGCGGGAGAAAAACCAGACCCTGGTGATGGTTACCCACGACAATTATCTGGCGGGCTTTGCAGATATCGTGATCCGAATCCGGGATGGGAAAATTTTGGAGATCGAGGAGCGGAGCGGGCAGGATATGCCGGAGGAGATTGCGGTACAGACGGGAGAAGATTGAAAAGTTTGCAGAGCGGAAGGATAGGAGAGATGAGAGGGAAAATGAGGAGCTGTGGGAGAACAGTGAGACGTTTGGCAGGCGGTTTGGCGGGCCTGTTTTTTGCGTTGTCCGTGTTCGGACAGGCGGGAGTGTGGGACGCTGCGGCAGTGGTTTTTGCGGAGGAGAACAAGGATAGCGTCAGCGCGAATGAAATCCAATATGTGGAGCGGACTTCCGACCGGGTAATTACCGATGATGATCGGTTTGACGCCGACGAGGATCTGCTCTACTACATGCAGAGCCTGGAGGTGCGCTACCATCTGGACGAGAAAGTGATGGAAGGGCTGCATAAGCTTTTTGACAGTGCAGTCTACTATATCGCCAACACGGAGATGTCGCTGACAGAACTTTGGTCCTATGTGTCTTCTGTCAAGGGAAATATGGAGTCTGCGGCGGTAGCAAAGGTGACCCAGACCACCAGCGAATTTATACAGGTGGCGGACAACTGGCAGACGCCTATCGTGAGTTACGGGCAGGGCGTATCTATCGTGCTGCCTATCGTCAATTTCGGGACGGAGGAATTAAACGACCTGATCGTGGAGCCGGTGATTTCCACGCTGGTGACGGAATGGCCTTTTGAGCCGGATGCGACTAACTATCTCCAGACGGAGCCCTATATTCCCGGATGCCAGACGAAAGAGGCGGCCATGGCGAACCGCAGGGAATTTACCTTTCATTTTAAGACGAGAAGTGACGTGATGACGGGGTATTATCCGTTAAAGTTTCACATATCCTACACAAAGGCGGGCGTCCGCAGTGAAGAGCCGGCGGAGCTTACGGTGTATGTAAAGACCATCGGCAAGCCGGGCAGCGGCATTATCGGCGGCAACGGACAGGAGGCTTCCGGCTCCAAGCCGCGCATTGTGGTGACCGGCTTTGAGACAAACCCGGAGAAGGTCTTTGCCGGGGAAACGTTTACGCTGACGATTCATGTGAAAAATACATCCAAGGACACAACGGTGACCAATGTGCTGTTCGATATGCAGGCAGCCCAGGAAGGGGAAGATAAGACAAACACTTACTCCGCCTTTCTGCCAACGTCGGGATCAAGCTCTGTCTACATGGAGAAAATCGCCCCGGACACCTCGGCGGATATCGAAATCGAGATGACGGCGAAGGCGGATCTGGCGCAGAAGCCGTATGTTCTGGACGTCAACATGAAATACGATGCGGCAACGGTCTTTGACTTGACGGACAAGGCCAGCGTGTCGATCCCGATTTCCCAGGAGAGCCGTTTTGACACGAGCATCCCGGAGGTGGTGCCCGACAACATTGAGGTAGGCTCCCAGTCCAACGTGATGTTCAGCATTTATAATACGGGAAAGACAACCCTCTATAACGTGCAGGTGAAATTTGTTGCGGATTCCGTTGCGGAGGCTTCGGCCTTTGTGGGAAATCTCCAGTCCGGCAACACGGGGAATGTGGATGTGATGCTGACCGGCGCGGCTCCTACTATGGATGACGGCATTGTGAAGCTGGAAATCTCCTATGAGGACGATGCGGGGAATGTGACCACGGAGGAAAAGGAGATTACCCTTTTTGTGACAGAGCCTATGATGGATGACATGATGATGGGCGACGATATGATGGGGGATGACATGATGATGGAAGACGGGGAGGGCGGTAAGTCCAACACCGGCCTGATTGTAGGCGGCGTCTCAGGCGCTGTGGCTGTGGTTGGAGCAGGACTTGGCGTATTCCTAAAGCTGCGAAAAAAGAAACGTGCAGCGGCAGCCGAGGCGGCTGAACTTGCGGAGTTGGAGAAGGAGCTGAATGAGTGAAAAAACGGTGTATGACCGAGGCTTGGATTGGGGATCAAAATGAAATTTCTTGATTTGCTGCGGATGAGCAGCAGTAATCTTTGGAAAAGAAAAGTGAGAACGATTCTGACGGTGCTCGGTGTGGTGATCGGCGTGGCTTCCATCGTGGTCATGGTGTCTCTTGGGCTTGGACTGAGCCGCTCTCTGATGGCTCAGTACGAGTCCTACGGCAGTCTGACACAGGTGACGGTGAATGAGCCGTGGGGTGACTCCTCTACGGAGGAGGTCAAGCGGCTGGATCAGAATCTGATTGACGAAATTCTGATGATGGAGCATGTAGAATCGGTATATCCCATGCTGCGCACCCAGGCGCTTGCCAAGTACGGAAGCTATGAGGGATATCTGCAGTTACAGGGACTGCCGAAGGCGTATTTCGAGGATATGGATATCAAGATTGGAGAGGGACAGCTTCCCGGGAACGATGATAAACTGACTTTCTTCTACGGCTGTCAGGTTTTACAGGATTTTTACAACTCCAAGGGGAGCGGCGGCTCCTACTGGGAGACGGGCGTTTTGCCCGATATTGATCTGATGAAAGATCCCATTTTTGTGATCTTTGATATGGATGCCTACTATGCGTCAGGTACGCCGGATGAGAACGGGCAGACGCAGAAGCCACCGAAGAAATATCTGATCGAGACCTGCGGCGTGGAAGCGTCGCCCGGCGAGGATGAGTGGTCCCAGTACGGCTGGAATACCTACTGTGACATCGATGAACTGATAAAAGAATTGAAAAAGATATTTAAGAATAAGAGGATACCGGGGCAGCCGACAACCAAGACAGGAAAGCCCTACAAGGAGATTTTCTATAGTCAGCTTCTGGTCAATGTGGACAGCATGGATCATGTGGTGGCGCTGCAGAAGGCGCTGACGGATATGGGCTATGACGCATACAGCCAGGCGGAGTGGGTGGAGTCCGAGCAGAAGACGATGGGCTACATTCAGGCGGTGCTTGGCGGCATCGGCGCGGTGTCCCTGTTTGTGGCGGCCATCGGTATCACCAACACGATGATGATGTCCATTTACGAGCGGACAAAAGAGATCGGTGTGATGAAGGTGCTTGGATGCGATCTTCGCAATATCGGCAGTCTCTTTCTGATGGAGGCCGGGTTTATCGGATTTATCGGGGGCGTGATTGGTCTGATTCTTAGTTTCATTCTTTCCGTGGTGATCAACAAGGTGTCTGCGGGTGCCAATGACTATATGAATGTGTCCGGCGGTATTTCCTATATTCCTGTCTGGCTGGTGTTGTTGTCTCTGGTGTTTGCGGTGATGGTGGGCATGTTGGCAGGGTTTTTCCCGGCGAGAAGGGCGATGCGCCTAAGTCCGCTGGCGGCGATCCGAAACGAATAATGGTGCGGGACGATAATGGCGATTGCGCGTGGAGGAGCAGCATATGCGGAGAAAAGGGATGATTTTGGCAGGGATTTGCGTGTTGGGACTTTGTGCCGGGTGCGGGCAGAAGAAAAGTACAACGCTGGAGCAGGAGATTGTCGTGATATCGGACGAGACGGAGCATTCGGATGAAGCGGGAACGGATCAGATAGAAGCAGATGACGAAGAAAGGGCTAACGCCTTGCCGGAAAATGAGGAGGACACATCAGAGGCGGAGGAACAGGAAGATGTGCAGACACAGGAGGAACCGTCACAGATGACGGAAGACGGGCAGACAGATCAGGATTTGGCGGAGGAACCCGAAAGCGGCAGACATCTGGCGCCGGAGGAGCTGGCGGAGTACACGGAGTGGGTACAGGATCACTCCAATTATGGATTCCTGCTGTCAGAGTGGGAAAATCCCGAACAGATCGATCTCTACCAGGTGTTTTATACTGGCGCCGGGGTCGGGAGACCGGGAACGGAGGAGGAGAAGCAGGCACATATAGCGCGCTGGAATTTGTCGGGAATCGAGACAGATTTCAGTGCCATTGATAAAGCGGCTGTGGATGCCCTGCTTTTGGAAAAGACAGGATTTACCTACGATGAGCTTGTGGCGAAGGGCAGCAGGGGAATGGAGGACTGGTATTACGCCGAAACGGACAGTTTCTGTTCGGAGAGCGGCGATACGAATTACTGCCATTTTGTATGTGTGGATGGCGCTATGAATGAGGAGGGGACGATTGCCACGCTGTACTTTGAGGGAGACGAATGGGTGAGTAAATGCGAGACCAAAGTGAGCACTGAGGCGGGACAAAGGCGTTTTCTCAGCAATCATATTGAGGAGGGGGGTTTTTGAGCACGGAAACGTATTCCGAATCGCAGGAGGGAGCGTTCTTTTTATATAATAGGAAATTGTGATAGTGTAAAAAATCGAGCGTGCCGACGCTCGATTTTTTATAGTCAGCAGGATAAAAATACTTGCTTTTTTCTACGTTTATGTTGTATGATAGATTTACATAAGTATCTATTATGGTAATCTTGTGCAACATAGGATGGAGGAGAAGATTGAAAAATCAAATGGATGTGCTGATTTTTCAATCACGGGTTTGTGTCGAAGCCACAAACTCGGTATCGCAGAGCCAGATTGGAGATTTGGCTTGCGGCCTTCGCAATATTTGCTCAGAGGAGGAAAGCATGAAAAAATACAAAAGATCGGCACGGTTATGCATGACGGCTCTGGCGGCCTGCGGGATGCTGCTCGCACCTTCGGGGGCGAAGCTTAAAGTACACGCGGAGGAAGTGATCGCCACGGTGCAGGGCAGGGTGATGGAGGGGACTACCGCCAAACTGCTGTATCTGGACACCTCAGACGGAAAGATGGAGATAAAGATTGACGGGAGCACCAGCACAGGAAACTGTAAGATGCTGCTGCCGGACAAGAAGATCAGTGTGTCGGTGGCAAACGGAAACGACGGTTATCTCCATGCGGTTACGATCTCAGAGAACGGGGAGAATCCCAGCGTTGAACTGGACACCTCAAAGGTTTCCAATGTGGTCGGGACTGTAAATGAAAAGACGACGGAAAATGTTCTGCATCTGGATACGGCGCAGGGTGAAATGGAATTAAAAATTGACAAGAACACGGATTTGAGCAACTGCTCTGTTCTGGTGGTGTCCGGGAAGTATGTGGTAAGCTGTGCGAGAGGTGAGGACGCTTACATGCATGCCATCAGCATTGCGGATGTGGCGGCGGCGCCCGTTCCCTCGACAGACACGTCACAGACAGGAACGGATTCCCAGACGTACAGTCAGACGCCGGTGGTGAATCCGACAGGCGAGACAAGATCCGTGACGGGAACGGTGAAGGATAACTCGGAGGAGTCAACACTCTATCTGGCAACTTCTGAAGGGACTTTTACCTTTAAGATCGACGACAGCACGGACACGTCCAAAGGCATGGTTATGACGCCGGAAAATAAGATGATGGTTACTTATTTCAGAGGTTCGGACGACTTGCTTCATGCGACGTCACTTGTGGGTGTGAAGGACAGTTCCTCGGCTTCTGTGGACACTTCGTCACAGGCTACGGTGATCGGTACGGTCAAGAAAAAGTCTACGGAGAATATTCTTGTTCTGGATACATCCGCAGGCGAGATGGAGCTGAAGATGGACAAGGTGGCAGCACCGTCCGGCTGTAAGGTGCTGGTGGAAGGAAAGAAAATTTCTGTGACCTGCTCCAGAGGGGACGATGCCTATATGCATGCGCTCACCGTTACAGCGGTAAAATAAGATATCAGCCAGACGGCGGTAAATCTTTTACAGATTTGCCGCTGTTTTTTAATAATAGGAAATTGCGATAGTGTAAAAAATCGAGCGTGCCGACGCTCGATTTTTTATCTCCTTCTCAAATGACATTTTGGTAAAATTTTTGTAGATTTCTTGACAATCGTCAGATGATAATATAAAATTAAGCATATGCTTAATTTTGAAAAGAGGTATTTATGGATAAAGGAGACGAAAGAAAAAAACAACTCTTACAGGTTGCACTGGATGTTTTTATAGAAAAAGGATATTACGGTACAAGTACACGCGAAATTGCAAGAAGAGCCGGCGTCAGTTCGGGCTTGCTGTTTCACTATTTTAATAGGAAAGAAAGCATTTATCTTGAACTGGTAAAGATTGGTGTGGAAGAAATGAGAATAGATACAGAAATAGCAATGGAAGCACCTTATGAATACCTTTTACAAACGGTGAAGCATGTGTTTGAACGGTTGGAAAGCAATCCCTCCTTTGGTAAGATGTTTGTGTTTATGGATGCTGTTCAATATACAACAGTTAATGAGAAGGAAATAGAGCTGCTTTTGAAATCAATGGATATCTGCAGGCAGTGGATTCCTGTCATTTTAGAAGGGCAGCGGCGCGGCGAGTTTCGAGCGGGTAATTCCCATGCATTGTGCGTCGCTATTTTTGGCGCTATACAGGGAATTGCACAGGAAAAAGTCAGAATCCCTGACACGCCGTTACCAGAAACAGACTGGCTTATGGATCTGATAGTTAATCGTACCAGATAGCACAGTGCATTTAGTTTTAGGAGTGCAAAAATATTGCAGAAAGGCAAAGGAAAATAGATGACATGGTGATGTTATGAAAGCAAAAAGTTATGATAAGCTATTTGATCAATATGTGTATAAAAAAGGGATTTATGAAAGTGTAGTCCTGATTGAAAAAGGAACCGGGGAAACTGTATTTTCAAAGGCTTATGGGGGAAAAGATATAGATAGTCCAATCATAGCGGCGAGCATAACAAAAATGTTTACTGCTGCATGTATTTTTATTCTCATTCAACAAGGGTATATAACATTGAATGATAGTCTGTTGGATTTTTACGAACCTGCTTATCTAAAGGGATTGCACGTTTATAAGGGCAAAGATTATTCCTGTGAATTGAAAATATCGGATTTACTCTGCCAGACAAGCGGATTGGCAGATATATATGAGGAGGGAAAAAACAGCATCAAAAAACGAGCTGTCCTTTCAGATACATTTATATCCTTTGATGAAAATATGGCTTTAACGAAAGAAAAAGAAGCGCATTTCCCACCCAATTACAAAAACAATGCCTACTATGCAGATATGAACTATAATATACTGGGCGATATCATTGAAAAAGTCAAACAATGTTCATTGGAAAGGGTGTTTGATCAATACATCTTTTCAAAAATAGGTATGACTAAAACGTATCTGCCTGTCTCGGAAAAAGAATATATACCTAAGGTTTACTATGGGGATAAGCAGTTATATAGACCGCAATTCATAATGTGCAGTAAAGCGAGCGGCGGCTGTATTACCTCCGCAAGAGATTTAATGAGATTTATACAGGCATTCTTTCGTGGAGAACTGTTTGACAAAAAAATGTTTGATTCAAGACCGTATAGAAAATTGCAGCTGTCTATGTTTCCGATCTGCTATGGAAGCGGCTATATGAGAATAAAAATGGGCGGATTTTCCACATCCTTTCTGGGGCAGGGTGATTTGATAGGCCACAGCGGATCGACAGGTTCCTTTGCATTCTATTATCCTGACAAAGAGTTATTTTTTGTCGGGGATTTTAATCAAATGAAAGATCCGGCGCTGCCTGTAAGGTTTGGGATGCAGCTTGCCATGTCTGCCCCGTAAAAAGTAAGCGGATACATGTTTTGGGCCTTCTCTGTGCATACTAGTGTACTGACATGTTCATTCTCAGGCAGGAAATCTGGCAAAAAATGAGCGAGTCGGGACATTGGATGAAAAATGCACAGAGGAGGTTTTTTATATGGGAAGTAAACTGAGAATTGTGGAGGTACATGCGAGACAGATACTGGATTCCAGGGGAAATCCCACCGTGGAGGCGGAAGTGACCGTGGAGAAGGAAGTGGGCGGCTGTCAGTACAAGGGCCGGGCGGCTGTCCCCAGCGGCGCCAGCACCGGGCGGTTTGAGGCGGTGGAACTCCGGGATGGGGAGACGGTATACTTTGGACTGGGAACGACCAAGGCAGTCAATAATGTGAATACGAAAATCAGAGAGGCGCTTCTTGGCATGGACGCCTTTGACCAGGGACAGGTTGACAGGGTGCTGATCGAACAGGATGGCACGGATAATAAGAGCAATCTGGGGGCCAACGCCACGCTTGGCGTCTCTATGGCCTGTGCCCGGGCGGGCGCGGAGGCGCTGGGGATTCCGCTTTATCGGTATCTGGGCGGCACCTACACCAGACTTCTGCCGGTGCCAATGATGAATATTTTAAACGGGGGCAAGCATGCAGATAACACCGTGGATTTCCAGGAATTTATGATTATGCCCGTGCAGGCGGAAAGCTTTGCGGACGGACTTCGCATCTGTGCGGAGATCTACCATAACTTGAAAAAGATCTGTAATGACAGGGGACTTTCCACAGGCGTGGGGGATGAGGGCGGATTTGCACCTTCCCTGCCGGATGCTTTCGCGGTGCTTGATTTGATTGTGGAGTCCATCAAGGCGGCGGGCTATACACCGGGGCAGGATATTAAGATTGCGCTGGACGTGGCGGCCTCCGAGCTTTATAATGAGGCGGACGGGGTATACCATTTCCCGGGGGAGACGGAGTTAAAACGGTACAGACAGGAGACCGCAGGCTCCTTTGTCGCCGAGTGCTATGAAGCGGGCTGTCAGACGCCGGACTGCGGGGAACTCCCGGAGATCACGAGAAGCACGGAGGAGATGGTGGCCTACTATGAGGAACTGGTGGAACGTTATCCCATTATTTCCATCGAGGACGGGCTGGCGGAGGATGACTGGGATGGCTGGCAGATGATGACAAAAAAACTGGGAGAAAAGATCCAGCTCGTGGGAGATGACCTGTTTGTCACAAATACCAAGCGGCTGGATGCGGGCATTAAGCTCCATGTGGCCAATGCAATTCTGGTGAAGGTGAACCAGATCGGCACAGTCAGCGAAGCTATGGATGCCATAGAGATGGCACAGAAAAACGGGTACAAGGCAGTGATTTCCCACCGTTCCGGCGAGACGGAAGATACCTTCATCGCCGATCTGGCCGTGGCCGTAAATGCCGGGCAGATCAAGACGGGCGCGCCCTGCAGGAGCGACCGCGTGGCGAAGTACAATCAGCTTCTCAGGATCGAGGAGGAACTTGGCAGCGTGGCCTGCTATAAGGAGCCGTTCAACAAGATATAAGGTTGAAAGGGAAACTCTTCCGTATGGATTGAAATTGTACAAATAGCTCTCTTGTGTCGGGCTCCGCAACATGGAATCTCTCAAATATTCCGGCATGATATATGGATGTGGGACGGCATATTAAGAAAATCTCATGTTACTGTGAAAGGACAACTGAGAGAGCTATTCGCACAATTATTATGATATTGAGGGGAGTTTCGCAACTGCTCAGATATAGTGTGCTATTATGCATAAGAACAGATGCGCTTTTTGTAAGAGCAGGAGACGGCTGTTTTGAGGGAGCAGGTAGTATGTTATGCTTAGAGATGGGGAAGGAAAGGGAGAGGGAAATGAAACGGATCGGTGTGTTGTCGGATACGCACGGGAAGCTGCGGGATGAGGTGGCGGAGATTCTGCGGGGGTGCGATGTGATTTTACATGCGGGGGATATCAATATCCCGGAGGTGATGGAGCGTTTGCAGGAAATCGCGCCGCTCTATATTGTCCGTGGAAATGCGGACAAGGAGTGGGCGGAGGGACTGCCGGAAAGTCTGTCGGAGGAAATCTGCGGTCTGCGGGTTTTCATGGTACATAACAAAAAGCATATGCCCGAAGAGATGGAGAATTATGATCTTGTGGTATTCGGTCATTCCCATAAGTATGAGGAGCGCCGGCAGGGCGCCTGCCTTTATCTGAATCCTGGGAGCTGCGGGCCGAGACGCTTTTCCCAGCCTGTGACAATGGCGGTGCTGGAAGTGGAGAACGGAGAGATTCGCGTGATCAGAAAAGATATCATACAGGAAACGCAGAGGACGGCAGATAAAAGGAGCGGGCGCAAGGCGGCAGAAGAAATGGGAAAAGAGGCAGGGCAGCAGTTTTTTGCGGAGAGACTGCATCTGATTTTGCGGGACGTGGACCGGGGAAGAAGCGTGTCCGAAATTGTCGCAAAACATGAAATGGCAGAAGAAACGGCGGAGCAGATCTGCCGGCTCTATCTGACGCATCCCGGCATTGATGCCGCAGGCGTGATGGACAAGATGGGGCTTCCGGGGAATCGGTAGCACTGTGGGGCAAACGCTCCGAAATGGAGATTATTATATCATTTGCAGATATAGATTTGTGATAGAATGAAAGTAGTAATGTGCGATAAGAAAAATAGTGGCAGGGGAGGGATTGCTATGACCATAGAAGAGGTATTGGCGTTTGAAGAAATGCAGATATTTGAGCGGAAGAGTGTTCATATTGAGCCGAAAGCGCTGGCAATACCAATCATAGCATTTGCAAATGCGGATGGTGGAACCATTGCTATTGGGATATCCGATATAACGCGTAGAATTGAGGGAGTAGACTATGATAATAGGAACTTAAATGAACTTCTCCGTGTGCCATATGACTTTTGCGTACCGACTGTAAAAGTCGAAATTGAAAAAATACAGTGTGTAGATTTTAAAGGCAGAAAGAATCATGTGCTTTTGATACATATAGAGCCAAGCATGGAAGTACATGCAAATCAAGCAGATGAAGTTTTCATGCGTGTGGGAGATAAGTCAAAGAAACTCACGTTTGAAGAACGGATGCAGTTGATGTATGACAAGGGAGAGAGATTTTTCGAGGATAAGCCTGTTCCAGAAGCAAATATAGATGACATTGATTTGGACTTTGTAAAAAATTATATTGATCAAATTGGCTATTCCAAGACAACGATGGAATATTTGATGGAAAATAAAGGATTTGTAAGAGAAAAGAATGGTATGATGCAGATAAGTTCAGCCGCAATATTACTGTTTGGGAAAAATCCGCAATTATATTTTCCTAGAGCCCGTGTACGCTTTATCCGCTATGAAGGTATAGAGGAACAGGTTGGTACAGAGATGAATGTGATTAAGGATGTCATCTTTGAAGGAACTATTTTGAAAATCATAACAGAAGCTGTTGCATATCTGGATACACAAATTAAAGAGAAAACATATCTAGGTGAGGATGGTAGATTTATAACAGAAGAAGAATATCCCAGGTTTGTCCGTCAGGAAATGATTGTAAATGCTGTTACGCATCGCGATTACAGCATTCGTGGAACGGATATTCAGATAAAAATGTTTGATGGAAGGATTGTTGTAGAAAGCCCTGGAAAACTGCCAGGTCTTGTAAAGACAAATAATATCCGGCATACACATTTTTCGAGAAATCCTAAGATTGCAGAATTTTTGAAAGCCTATCGGTTTGTGAAAGAATATGGAGAGGGTGTTGATCGGATGTGGAAAGAGCTGGAAGCGATTGGGCTGCAGGGGCCGGAATATAGAAACAATGCTTTTATGTTACAAACGATCATTAGAAGCAATGCGGCACTTGAAAGAAAACCACAGTTTGAGAAAGAAAACCACGGTTTGGATATTGAAAAACCACGGTTTGAGAAAGAAAACCACGGTTTCGATGTTGAAAAACCACGGTTTGAATGGAAAGAACCGCTGTTTCAAATGATTGATGATGCAGTATATAGCAAAGAATTAACCCCCATTATTGCAGGAAATGTAAAAAGAATTATAGAAATATTTGAGCCGAATCAGATTTTTGGCCGAAAAGAAATTAAGAAAGAATTAGGTTATGGTGATTATAAAGCAGGAAAAGCGATTGAGGCAATGCAGATACTGAATATCGTAATTCCTGTAGCAGGAAAGGGGAAAGGAAAATATATGTTAAAAGAAATGCAGGGGATTAGACGATGCAGATTATAGAGAGCAATAAGACACAGTTTGAATATGACATACAGGCGCTTTTAAAGTCCTTTTACCCGGAGTGGGAGCCGAGAATGCTCGCGCCGGACTCGGAAGTAAGGGACAGAAGAATTTTGGAGGGAGAGCCGGTGATGGCGCTCTTTTTCGGGGAGGAGGAAGTGACCCTTGAAATATTTGACGCAGACTCGTGTCCCGACAAGATTGATAGTTTACATAATATAGAAAGAGAGGATGCCCTCGACACAGAAAGGAGCGGCCATGTGTATACCTGGCATCCGCAGGAGGCGCCGGGTACGCCGGCCTATAAAAATGCCTTCAAACGTTTTTTCTATCTCTCCATGCAGGAGGAGACGGGCATCACTCTTCCGTGGGGCAATCTGACAGGCATACGTCCCACGAAGATTGCCATGACGATGATGGAACAGGGGAAAAGTGAGGCGGAGACCGCTGAATATTTGAGAACCATGCATTTGGTGAGCGAGGAACGGACTGCGCTGGCATTGGACATCGCCGAAAGGGAGCGGCGGATTTTAAGCACGCTTCACTATGAGAACGGTTACAGCTTATACATAGGGATTCCTTTCTGTCCCACAACCTGTCTGTACTGTTCCTTCACCTCCTATCCGATCGCAGCCTGGAAAAAGAGGGTGGGGAAATATCTGGATGCACTGGAGAAAGAGATTGAGGCGACGGCCCGGTTCTGCCGGGATAAAATACTGGATACGGTTTACATCGGGGGAGGCACCCCCACTTCCCTGTCGGCACAGGAGCTGGAACGGCTTCTCGGAAGACTGAAAGAAGCCTTTGATTTCAGCCAGGTGCAGGAGTTTACAGTGGAAGCGGGCAGAGCTGACAGTATCACGGAGGAAAAACTGCGGGTGCTTTTGGCAATGGGGGTGACGCGCATTTCCGTGAATCCCCAGACCATGAAGCAGGAGACGCTTGACCTGATTGGCAGGCGGCATACCGTGGAGCAGGTGGAGGAGGCGTTTCATCTGGCCAGACAGATCGGGTTCGACAATATCAACATGGACATTATTTTAGGGCTTCCCGGGGAGACGGCGGCGGATGTGGCACATACCATAGGACGGATTAAGGCGCTTTCCCCCGATGCGCTGACGGTGCATTCCCTGGCGGTAAAGAGAGCGTCGAAACTGGGACGGTGGATTGCGGAAAACGGCGCCACAGCCTACAATAACACAGGGGAAATTATGGACATCGCCTCCAGAGGGGCGGCGGAAATGGATATGGTGCCGTATTACCTTTACCGCCAGAAAAACATGTCCGGCAATTTCGAAAATGTGGGTTATTCCAGACGGGGTAAGTATGGCATTTACAACATCCTGATCAACGAAGAAAAACAGACCATTGTGGCTCTGGGGGCAGGCTCTATCACCAAGGGTGTCTTTTCTGATGACAGGATCGAGCGGTGCGAGAACGTGAAGGACGTGGCACAGTATATAGAGAGAATCGATGAGATGATTGAGAGGAAACGGCAGCTTTTAGGACAATAAGGATTGCATTTTTATAAAACGGGACCGGCACGCTGCCGGTCCTGTCAACACGTCTGTCCGCCTAAATGGCGGCTTTTTTACGTTCCAAGACGCTGTTTAAAGTCTGCATATGAAAAGGTCCGTAGGCGCTGCAATTCCCTGTCAGTGCAAAGAACCGTGATATCCGGCAGGGGCATCCCGTTGAAGGTGTTGTTTTTACACATGGTATAGATTGCCATGTCGCCGAACAGGAGAAGGTCTCCCTCCTGTAACGGTGCGGCGAAGCTGTAATCTCCGATCACATCCCCGGCCAGACAGGTCGGCCCTCCCAGACGCACCGTACAGGGCAGCTCGCCTGGTTCCCCGGCACCGTACAGCGGCGGCCGGTAGGGCATTTCCAGTACATCCGGCATATGACAGGCGGCGCTTGTGTCCAAAACGGCAACGGTTATCCCGCCGTTTTGCACGATGTCCAGCACGCGGGCGGCCAGATAGCCAGCATTCAGCGCGCAGGCTTCCCCCGGCTCCAAATAGACTTGCAGATCCCATTTTTCCTGTGCAAAGCGGATGCACCTTTCCAGCAGGGGGATATCGTACCCAGGCTTTGTGATGTGATGTCCGCCGCCGAAATTGAGCCACTTCATTCGGGGGAGTACATCGCCGAAGCGTTTTTCCACCGCGTTTAGCGTGTGTTCCAGCGCATCGGCGTCCTGCTCGCAAAGGGTATGGAAATGCAGGCCGTCCAGCAGTTCCATCAGTTCCGGGGACATGCCGGCATTCCACTGTGCGCGGGTGGCGCCCAGGCGGCTGCCGGGGGCGCAGGGGTCATAGATGGCGTGATCCTCCTGGGTGGAGCATTCTGGATTGATGCGCAGTCCGATGCTCTTTCCGGCTTTTTTGGCTAAGGAGCCGAACCGCTCCAGCTGGCGTGGAGAGTTAAAGACGATGTGCCCTGCGTAACGAAGCAGCTCGTCAAACTCCGATTCCCGATAAGCGGCACAGAAGACATGCACCTCCTTTCCGGGCATCTGTTCCGCGCCAAGCCGGGCCTCATACAGTCCGCTGGCTTCTGTCCCGTCCAGATAGGGGGATAAGGCCGGGTAAAGGTCATAATTGGAAAATGCTTTTTGGGCAAGCAGAATCCGGCAGCCTGTCCGACTGGACACTCCGGCCAAAATTTCACCGTTTCGGTGCAGCATGGCCTCGTCCAGGATATAACACGGCGTAGGCAGTTTTTCAAACAGTTGTCGTGGTGAAAGGCCGTCCAGCCCTGCAAAGCATGGACGGCTTTCTTTTGTGCGGGTATCCATCAGTCCACCAGTACCGGGGTCCGGCTTTCGCTCCGGGGCAGACCGTACTTGTCCAGCGCCGCCAGGAAGGGATCGGGGTCAAACTCCTCCACCGTGTAGACGCCGGGTTTGTCCCATTTGCCTGTCAGCAGCATCAATGCGCCGCACATGGCGGGTACGCCTGTGGTGTAACTGATGGCCTGGCTGCCAACTTCCCGGTAGCATTCCTGATGGTCACAGATATTGTAAATATAATAAGTTTTGTCTTGGCCGGCCTTTTTTCCGGTGAAGATACAGCCGATGTTGGTCTTGCCTTTTGTGCGGGGACCGAGGCTGGCCGGATCGGGCAGCAGGGCTTTGAGGAACTTTATGGGTACGATCTGCTGTCCTTCAAAGTCTACGGGACTGGTGGAAAGCATTCCCACATTTTCCAGACAGCGCATGTGATCCAGATAGCTCTGCCCGAAAGTCATAAAGAAGCGGATCCGCTTTACCTCCGGGATATGCAGCGCAAGACTCTCGATTTCCTCATGGTGGAGCAGATACATGTCTTTGTGTCCCACCTGGTCGAAGTCATATTCCCGTTTGATGCTCATAGGGGGGATTTCCACCCAGTGTCCGTCCTCCCAGTAGCTGCCGGGGGCGGAAACTTCACGCAGATTGACTTCCGGGTTAAAGTTGGTGGCGAAAGCGTAGCCGTGATCGCCGCCGTTGCAGTCCAGAATGTCGATGGTGTCAATGGTATCAAACTCATGCTTTTTTGCGTGGGCGCAGTACGCCTGGGTTACCCCGGGATCAAAACCGCAGCCCAGAAGTGCGGTAAGTCCTGCGTCTTCGAACTTCTTTCGATAAGCCCACTGCCAGCTGTAGTCAAAATATGCCGAAAACCCCGCTTCCTTACAGCGTTTTTCGTAGACAGCCCGCCACGCCGGATCATCGGTGTCCTCCGGCTCATAGTTGGCTGTGTCCATGTAATTCACGCCGCAGGCCAGACAGGCGTCCATGATGGTCAGATCCTGGTAGGGGAGTGCAATATTCATCACCAGGTCCGGCTTGTAAGTGTGGATGAGGCTGATGAGCTGCTGTACATCGTCCGCGTCTACCTGGGCGGTGGTGATTTTTGTTGCAGTTTTGGGGGCAAGCTCTGCGGCCAGTTTATCACATTTGGATTTTGTACGGCTTGCGATACACAGCTCAGTGAATACCTCGCTGACCTGACAGCATTTGTGGATGGCAACGGATGCGACGCCGCCGCATCCGATCACAAGAACTCTACTCATAGTGGTTATCTCCTTTTTAGCAATTATTTTTATGCAGGGCTAAAATCAATTCCCGCAGCACTTTGCAGGCGGTGGCGGTGGAAACGCCGCTTGGATCCAGCATGGGCGCCAGTTCGTTTACATCGGCTCCCACCACATGGGCCGTGCAGACTGTCTGAATGGCTTCCAGAAGCATCAGGAAGCTGACGCCGCCCGCTTCCGGCGTACCCGTTCCGGGAAACACGGAGGGATCCAGGCAGTCCAGGTCGATGGTGAAGTAGACGGGAAGTTGCTGCTCCCGCAGGTTTGCAACGGTTTTTTCCAAGCCGTCAAACAGGAAGGGGTGCATATCCGTATGCGCGCCGGCAAAACGGAATTCCTCCCGGTCGCCGCTTCGGATGCAGAACTGGTGGATGCGGCCGTCGCCTGCCAGTTCGTGGCACCGCCGCAGGACGCAGGCGTGGGAGAGTTTGGCCCCCAGATAATCATCCCGCAGATCGGCGTGGGCGTCAAAGTGGATGATGTGAAGATCCGGGTACTGTTTCGCCACGGCACGCACCGCGCCCAGCGTGACCAGATGTTCGCCGCCAAGCAGCATAGGGAATTTCCCATCCCGCAGGATTTCGCAGGCGCAGGTCTCGATGTCCGCCAACGCCGACTGCGCGCTGCCAAAGCAAAGCTCCAGATCGCCGCTGTCAAATACGGCGCAGTCTGTCAGGTCTGCATCCTGGTAAGGGCTGTAAGTCTCCAGGCCGAAACTCTCGTGGCGCATGGCGCCGGGACCGAACCGGGCGCCGGGCCGGAAACTGGTGGTGGAATCAAAGGGTGCGCCGTACAGAACCATCCGGGCGCGCTCGTAACTGCAGTCACAGCCGATAAAAGTTTCAATATTGGGTTTCAGCATAAGTTATCCCTCCACTTCCCGCAGCATCTCCTCCAGAAACGCAGGCAGGCAGAAAGCGCCCACATGGAGTCTGGGGGTATAGTAGCGCGTGTGCAGATTCAGCTTCTGCCACGCCGCCGTGTCCAGATCGTCGGTGGGATGATACTTCTTACTGGCAAAGCCGAACAGCCAGTATCCCGCCGCATAGGTGGGGATATGGGCCTGGTAGACCCGGCTGATGGGAAAGGTACTGACAATGCGCTTATGGCTGCGCTGCATGGCTCCGGCATCCTCGGCGTAGAAAGGACTTCCCTGCTGGTTTACCATGATGCCGTCCTCCCGCAGCGCATTGTAGCAGCTGCCGTAAAACTCTCTGGTGAACAGTCCCTCAGAAGGCCCGAAGGGGTCGGTGGAGTCTACAATGATGAGATCGTATGCCGCCTCCTGCCGGCGGATGAACTTCAGCGCGTTTCCGAAGTGGATGTGGACCCGCCTGTCATCCATTCGGCAGGCGTTGCTGGGCAGATAAGTCCGGCAGGCTTCCACCACAAGAGGATCCATCTCCACCAGATCAATGTGTTCGACACGGTCGTACCGGGTCAGCTCCCGCACCACGCCGCCGTCTCCCGCGCCGATGACCAGAATGTCCCGGATGCCGGCATGCACCGCCATAGGCACATGGGTAATCATCTCATCGTATATAAATTCATCCCGCTCCGTCAGCATTACATTTCCGTCCAGAGTCAGTACCCGTCCGAATTCCGGCGTTTCGAAGATATCGATGCGCTGGTAGTCGCTCTGCTTGGAATACAGGTGCCGGTTGACCCGGATGCTGTGTTTCACGTCCGGGGTATGATATTCACTAAACCACATTTCCATCTTTCATCTCCTTTCACGCCAGCACGTTCAGCCGCTCCAGATCCGGATCTTCCGGCCCGGTCATGCTGCAGCCTTTTTCTTTGGCGTACCTGATGTGTTCCAGAATCTCCGCCGTGACCCGCTCTCCCGGGGCCAACAGAGGGATGCCGGGTGGATAGCACATGACGAACTCGCTGCATACCCGCCCTTTGGTCTTCGCCAGAGGCAGGCTGAGTTTTTCTGCATAAAATGCATCTTGAGGACTTGCAACCACTTCCGGCTCCACATATTCCTGATTCAGAAGGCCGGTCGGATCCTTCTGGTAACGCCGCCGGATTTCCGCAAGAGCGCTGACCAGCCGTTCCACTTCCTGGGGCCGGTCACCCATAGACAGATAGGCCAGAATGTTGCCGATGTCGCCGAATTCGATCTGGATGTCGTATTCATCCCGTAGGATGTCGTACACCTCAATGCCTGCCAGACCGATGTCCAGAGTGTGGACGCTGAGCTTGGTAGTGTCGAAGTCGAACACCGAGTCCCCGTTCATCAATTCCCGGCCAAAAGCGTAGTATCCGCCCACGGCGTTGATCTCCTGTCTGGCGTACTCCGCCAGATCGGCCACCTGATGGAACACGGTACGGCCCCGCAGGGCCAGATTCCGGCGGCTGATATCCAGACTGGACATCAGCAGATAACTGCCGGAGGTAGTCTGGGTCAGGTTGATGATCTGCCTCACATACCCCGCATGGATATCGGGCCCGACCAGCAGCAGGCTGGACTGGGTCAGGCTGCCTCCGCTCTTGTGCATGGATACGGAGGCCATGTCAGCCCCGGCCGCCATTGCCGATACGGGCAGGCCGCCGCCAAAATAGAAGTGAGTGCCGTGTGCCTCGTCCGCCAGACATTTCATTCCGGCAGCGTGAGCCATTTTGACAATGGCCCTCAGATCGCTGCAGACACCGTAATAAGTAGGATTATTAACAAGCACCGCCACCGCATGGGGATGCTCGGCGATGGCTTTCGCTACCTGCTCCCGGCGCATTCCAAGGGAAATGCCGAGCCGCTGATCCACGTCTGGATTGACGTACACCGGCACCGCGCCGCACAGAACCAGAGCGTTGATTACGCTTTTATGTACATTGCGGGGCAGGATGATTTCATCACCCCGCTTGCATGCGGCCAGGATCATGCTCTGCACGGAGCTTGTCGTGCCGCCCACCATCAGAAACGCGTGGGCTGCGCCAAAAGCATCCGCCGCCAGTTTTTCTGCCTCCAGGATGACTGACACCGGGTGACAGAGGTTATCGAGCGGCTTCATGCTGTTTACGTCCACGCCGATGCACTGCTGTCCCAGAAATGCGGTCAGTTCTGGATTGCCCCGGCCCCGCTTGTGGCCCGGCACGTCGAAGGGAACAACCCGCATTTGCCGGAAGGATTCCAGCGCCTCATAAATGGGTGCGCGGTTTTGACTCGACTGATTGGGATGGAGTTGAGAATTTTTCAATTTTTTCTTACGCCTTCTTTCTGATTTGCTGGCAAAACAAAACCGCAGGCTGCGCTGTATGCACAACTTGCGGTTATCAGTCAGATAAACGTCATATTTCCAATTTCCTGCAAAAGATCCAATGCCAAAAGGTAAGGCGGAAAACGCAAAAAACGGAACGAAAAAATCTGTTCAGATATACGGATGATCAGAGTCTATATAGCAATACTACTTTTACCACTCTTATTGACCGTTTCACAAGTCTGTGCACAGGGCACATTTCGGTTATGAAGTAACCAACTTATAAAATTTGAGCTTTTAACTCAATCAATAGGGCAGCGCAATGCCGCCAATCGGCAGTGGACCCGGCTGTCCGTATGGCCTTAACTCCTGAAGGAGTGGTCCGAGTAATTGCTTTGAAAAGACTCTGGAAAGGACCCTTTCAATTGCTGACATGCTATCACAGGATTGCTGTTTTGTCAAGAATTTATTAGCAAAAACGAATTTCTGTTCCGCGCATATTATTTATAAAGGAAGCAGCAATCCTTAGCAGATAGGAATGAGGTGGTTTTGATTGAATCAATTTAACATGAACTGGATGTTCCCTCCGCCGAACCTGTTTGGCATGAGGGCGCCGAACAGAAACGGCAGTCAGTTTACAGGCCAGCCTTTCTCTGAGGGCATGCGCGGGGAAGACAAGGATATGTCCGAGAATGCGCCGCATATGGATACTGATGGATCAGAGGATATATCCGAGATGCCCGGCACGCCCTGCATATGCGTGGAGCCAGGGCCGATGGGGCCGAGGGGAGAACCGGGGCCGCCCGGCTGTCCCGGAGAACGGGGAGAAACCGGCCCGCAGGGAGTTACCGGGCCACAGGGTCCCCAGGGAGCCACCGGACCGATGGGACCGAGAGGAGATCCCGGTGAACGTGGACCTGCCGGGCCGTCCGGCTATCCACAAAATTATATCTTTGCATCTTACACAGGGCAGAATCTGGTAATGCAGGAGGCTGCCTGTCTGCCGCTCAAAACGGAGATTCCCGATATCACGCAGAACATCTCTCTTTCTGACGACGTTTCTATCAGACTGACTCCCGGCTGTTATGCCATCAGCTGTTATATATCCACGATGATGAAAAAACATGGTTTCATAGAACTGACACCGGTGCTCAATGACTGCTGGCAGAATCTGTATACTGTATATGCAGAAGCGGCAAAGGGGAGAGAAATGCTGACAGTATCAAGATACTTTATTATGGAAGTGCCGACAGAATCCATCCTGTTTTTTGCATGGCGTTCTTCTGCCGAAACTTCCCTGATCAGCATGAATGTGATCCTTGAAAAATTTTGCAGACAGTAGATCGGATGGGAGAAAATAAAATGCCTACAATAAGTCTTTGTATGATTGTCAAAAATGAGGAGGCACACATTGCACGCTGCCTTGACAGTATAGCGGAACTTGTGGATGAAATCATCATTGTGGATACGGGTTCAACAGACCGAACGGTAGAGATTGTTTCCAATTACACATCTCAGGTTTATCGGTATCCTTGGAAGGATGATTTTTCTGAGGCAAGAAATTATTCCTTTTCCAAGGCTTCCATGAATTACTGTATGTGGATGGATGCGGACGATGTACTGGAAGAGACGGAAAAGGGAAAATTTTTGGAGTTAAAGCAGATCCTGGCACCGGATACGGATATGGTAATGATGAAATACAACACCTCCTTTGACGAAGCGGGCAAGCCTTCCTTTTCCTATTTTAGGGAGAGGTGGATCAGAAACTGTGCCAGGTACCGCTGGATCGGCGCTGTCCATGAAGTCATTCCGCCAGGCGGCCGGGTGATCTATTCAGATATTGCGATCAGTCATAAAAAGGAGGGGGCCGGGGACCCGGATCGGAATTTGAGAATATACCGAAAACTGCTCGCGGAAGGTAAGACACTGGATCCGCGGCAGCAATATTATTATGGCCGGGAATTGTATTATCACGGGCAGTACGAGGAGGCAGTTTCCGTGTTGGAAGCGTTTCTGCTTTCAGAGGCGGGATGGGTTGAAAATAAAATAGAGGCATGCTCTGTCTGCGCAAACTGCTATTACAAAATGGGGCAGGAACAGACAGCGCTGTACGCGCTTCTGCGAAGCCTGGGCTTTGATCTGCCGAGGGCGGAACTGTGCTGTGAAATCGGCAGGCATTTCCTGGAACATGGAAACATTCATAATGCAGTTTATTGGTATGAAACCGCACTGCGTATTCCGAAAAAGGAATATGCGGACGGGTTTGTGCTTCCGGACAGCTATGATTATGTTCCGTACATGCAGCTGTGTGTGTGCTATGACAAATTGGGGGACCAACAAAAAGCGCAGGAGTATAATGAAAAAGCCGGGGCCTGTAAGCCGTATTCCTCGGCGTATCTCTACAACAGGCAGTATTTTGACAGTCTTCAGAGAAAGGAACAGAGCTGAAGTCAAGGGAGAAAATTCCCTTTTCGACAAAAAGTGACAACGTTTACAGAGCTGCATAAATTATTTGTAGAAGAAGATATTTTTTTAGCGATAAAAAAATAATCGGAAAGGATAGGTTTTGTATGAATCAAAATAATTTATGTAACTGTTGTCCGAATCCGTGTTATTCCAACTGCTGTGAGCGCGGACCCGAAGGGCCGAAAGGGGATCAGGGACCGACAGGCCCTCAGGGGATGAAAGGAGATACCGGCTGTCCCGGCCCAAAGGGTGACAAAGGCGATCCGGGCCCTATGGGTCCGCAGGGTATTCCCGGTGCACCCGGCGCGAGAGGGCCAAGAGGCAATACGGGTCCAGTAGGGCCTACCGGCAACACCGGGCCAAGAGGCTGTGCAGGACCGAGAGGCTACGCAGGTCCGCAGGGTATTCAGGGCATCCAGGGTGTCCGCGGCGACATTGGTCCGAAAGGGGATCCAGGCTGTGAAGGCCCGAAAGGAGATGTGGGGCCCCAGGGTCCGGCAGGCCCTAAGGGAGATGTGGGACCGGCAGGTCCCCAGGGAGATATCGGTCCGCAGGGGCCGAGAGGGATTCCCGGTCCTGCAGGTCCCAGCGGCCCTACAGGCGCTATGGGCCCGCAGGGTGTAACAGGCCCGCAAGGTATTCAGGGGGTCACAGGCCCGGTTGGTCCGCAGGGACCGAAAGGATGTCCGGGTGATGAAGGTCCGACGGGAGCAACAGGTCCGACAGGAGCGACAGGCCCGACAGGAGCGACAGGAGCCACAGGGGCCGATGGAGCCACGGGAGCGACAGGTCCGACAGGAGCCGATGGAGCGACAGGTGCGACAGGTGCGACGGGAGCTGATGGAGCGACAGGCCCTACAGGGGCGACAGGAACCGACGGGGCAACAGGTCCGACGGGAGCCACGGGAGCGACAGGAGCCGATGGAGCAACGGGCCCGACAGGAGCAACAGGAGCTACGGGAGCCGATGGAGCAACGGGGGCGACAGGAGCAACGGGAGCCACAGGAGCCACAGGAGCAACGGGAGCCACAGGAGTCACAGGAGCTGACGGAGCAACAGGTCCGACAGGAGCCGATGGAGCGACAGGAGCCACAGGTCCGACAGGAGCAACGGGCCCTACAGGAGCGACAGGAGCCACAGGCCCTACAGGAGCAACGGGAGCCGATGGAGCAACGGGGGCGACAGGAGCCACGGGAGCTGACGGGGCGCCAGGTCCGACGGGAGCAACGGGAGCGACAGGAGCCGATGGAGCGACAGGCCCGACAGGTCCGACAGGAGCTGACGGAGCAACGGGCCCTACAGGTGCGGCGGGTACGGGAGCGATTATTCCGTTTGCGTCAGGACTGCCGATTTCCCTGACGACAATAGCGGGAGGACTTGCGGGTATTCCGGCTTTCGTTGGTTTTGGAAGCAGTGCACAGGGACTTACACTGCTGGGAAGTACGATTGATATTACAAACGCAAGCGGAACGCTTTCTAACTTTGCGTTTCAGGTTCCGCGTGCCGGTATCATCACTTCATTCAGCGCATTCTTCAGTACAACGCTGGCGCTTTCCCTTGTAGGTTCCAATCTTACGGTCAGAGCGCAGATTTATCAGTCCGCAACGCCGAACAATGTATTTTCTCCGATTGCGGGAACACTCATCAACCTGACGCCGACACTTACTGGAGCTATATCTGTAGGAACATTGTTAAATGGAGCGCTTACCGGACTAAATATTCCGGTGACGTCTCAAACGCGGCTGATGCTGGTATTTTCAGCAACGGCAAGCGGTTTGTCTTTGGTGAATACAGTGGCAGGCTATGCAAGCGCCGGTCTGGCTATCAACTAATACGACAGGATAAGGGAAAATCCCGGAGGTTTCGGTTACTCGGAATCTCCGGGATCCTTTGCATGTAAGGGATGACTTTATGCAGATATCTGCCATACAGCAATTCTTGTTGCTGTGATGTCCTCTGGATGGAGCGTTTTATACAACTTTATATGAATTTTTCAATAACTAAATTTCTTTGTCAACCGTTTGCAAATTTATCATAGCAACTATTTGGTTCTGCACATCCTCAACAGCTTCTATTCTGATTCTGCCTATATTTTTTCTTGTCATTTCAAAATCTATATCGGGAAACAGTCCTTCGCAAAAACTATTTGTTTCGGGAGAGGCCCCCATTAATGCTGTTACAAGCGAATTAGTGTCAAACTGTTCCAGCACTTCTTTCAGCTCCTTTTCAGAAATTGTTGAAATTTGTTCAAAATCAGCTATTCGCTGTTGCTGTATCTTTGGTTCTAATATGTCATTTATCGTGATGTCATATAATTTAGAAATTTTTAACAAAACTTCTAAGTTGGGAATAGTCGTTCCTGTTTCCCATTTTGATATTGCCTGCCTTGATATGCCTAATTCTTTTGCTAAATCATCTTGTGTGTAGTTGTTGCTTTTGCGCAAAAACTGTAAGTATTTTGATATGATATTCATATTCATAAAAATCGCCCTCCTTATTGCCATTATAAGGTATATGGCAATAAGAATAAAGAATTCAGCAAGTGCTAAAAAGCAAATATCAGTTGCGCGTTAGTTTACAATTTTCCTCGTTCCGCTTAATCTTGTTCTGCTGCCTGTCAATCTCCCGACAATTAACGGAGGAAAGTCATTTATTCGCACCGAAACCAATCAATTATATCAATCCATTCATATCAAAGGAGGGCAAAGACCATGAATAAAAAAGCAGGAACAGCAGATTTTGGACTATTACAGTACCGCTGACAAATATATCCATAGCAAGACACACGCCAATGCGTATCAGACTGTATTTACCAAAGAAAGCGATATGCTGATTTCCCCGCCACGTACAAACTGACAGGGCAGGACGAGGTATCTAAGACCTTGGGTATTTAAAAATAATTTTAAATAGCTCTTGACTGCTTCATACAAGTTTCGTATAATCTATTTAAATATTTATTGAAATAGTGAGGGGTGGCATATTGG
>Ga0137308_100961_pt1 | contig 34813 bp, 19 predicted proteins | sample Inofrocosms_June_FD_97181 | JGI IMG/M metagenome (GOLD analysis project Ga0137308, IMG submission 97181) | Mouse cecal microbial communities from Vienna, Austria - N-Acetylneuraminic and N-Acetylglucosamine D2O microcosms_June | ecosystem: Host-associated > Mammals > Digestive system > Large...
AGGTATAAGTAGTTGCTGTCCCGGCGATATTGCTGCTGGTCATACGGTTTAAGCTGTCGTAACCGTATTTATGGGTTCCTTTGCCCGCCTTGTTCGCCTCTTTATCCGCACTGTCCTCCGTCCCCGGATTGTCCGGCTTGTCTGGTTTATTGGGATTATCCGGTTTTTCTCCCTTTTCCCCTCTGTTTAATCCCGGAGGCATATGTCCGCCCGGATTGACGATATTGCCGTCTTCATCCTCCGTCTGCCCTGGAGGCACCTGTCCGTTGCCGTCACCGTTTCCTTCAACAGAGGCATCCTCTTTTACCATATTCAGGAGCTGTATATTCGTTTCCTGTGCGCTATCTGCCTGGTTCTTTAATACCACGCCTGCCGCGCTGTCCGCCGCCGGATCGGGAAGCGCAGGCCTGTTTACAACGGAAACTGTAGTGCTCAGCTGTTCCAAATCCACATTAGGAATTTCCACTGCCGGTGCTTCCGCAGAAACAGTGCTGCTATTATTTCCGCTGTTGCCATTCCCATTACCGTTATTCCCGGAATTCCCGTTTCCACTGCTGCTTCCGCTCTGCCCGTGGTTATACTGCATCTCGCTCAGGCGGTTTCCTTCCGCATCCCAGCTGTAAGTAGTCTTATACAGCTTTTTTCCGCTGATATTGTACTCATCCATCTCAATGATCCGGTCGCACTCATCGTAGAAATAATACGCCGTCTCATAGTTGGGGTATTCCTTGAAGGTCTTGTTCCCGTTGCCGTCGTAAGCAAACTTCGTGATGCCGCCGTCAAAGTCCTTCATCTCCACAAGCTGATTCTCTTTATCGTAGTAATAATCCACCTGTGTCCCGTCGGGATAGCCCTGCACGGTCTTATTCCCTACGTTGTCCCAGCCGTACGCGGTCTTCCTGCCGTTGTGGTCCGTCACCTCCGTCACGCGGTTCAAGAGATCCCTGCCGATGGATGTCTTTCCGTTCCAGTCCTCCATCTCAACCAGTTCTCCCGTGCCGTTGTAGAGGTAGGAGGCGGATTTCGCATCGTTATAGTTGATGTTTTTCACCAGATTGACGGGGCTGTATTCATACTCCGTCACATAGCCGTCCTCATCGGTCTTCCTGATCAGGTTGCCGTTGCCGTCGTAGATGAAAGTTTTCCCGTCGCCTTTGGCGTTGACTTCCGTTTTCACAAGCCCCCTGTGGTCGTAGGTGTATAACGTCTCCTGATATTCATCCACTTTGTGAGTTGTATCTACCCGATGCATCGTTATCTTCGTCAGGCGGTTCATGGAATCGTAAGTGAACTTGCTGCCTGTCCCGGCGGCGTCCACCGTCTTCACGATATTTCCATTGCCATCCAGTTCGTATTTCGTGGTATTCCCGTTCCGGTCCGTCACCGCCGTGATCCTGCCGTTCTTATCATAGGTAAAGGATTTCGTTTTACCTTTCGGATCCGTCTCGCCGGTGACGCGGTTTAAAGCGTCGTAGGTATAAGTGTAGGTCTCCCCGTTCCGGTTCGTCACACTGATGCAGTTATCGTTGGCATCATAGGTATAAGTCTCCGTGAAGCCGCGGCCGTCCTTATACTTGATCAGGTTCCCCTTAAAGTCATACTCATACTCCCGTTTCACCCCGTTCTCATCCGTCACGGCGCTCACACGGTCCATGGGATCATATTCAAAATATTTATAGTGCCCGTAGGCGTCTTTGATGCCCGTAGTCCTTCCTTTGGCGTCGTATTCGTATTCCGTCACGGCGCCGTCCTCGTTGACTGCTTTGGTGATGCGTCCCAGTGCATCGTAAGTGAGCAAAATGCTGCCGCCTTCTTCATTGACGGAAGATACTATGCGGTTTAAAGCGTCATACTCCGCACTGCGGCTGTTCCCCCTCGGATCGGTCACTTTGACAAGATTGCCGTTCTCATCGTAGGCGTACAGTATGGTATAGCCTTCCCCGTCCGTATAGGAAACAAGCTGGTCGTTCAGGTCATAAACGTACTGTTCAGTCCCGCCGTCCGGGTTTTCCACAGATATCACATTTCCATTGGCGTCATAAGTATATCCCGTCCTGTTTCCGTTGGCATCCGTGGCGGATACCGGGCGGTTGTTCTTATCGTAGCCGTAACTCAGGCTGTGCCCTTCCGCGTCCACAATCCGGATCAGGTTGTCATTCTTATCGTAGGTATAGCTGGTCACACCGCCTTCCGCATCCGTCACGCTTTCCACCATACCGGTCGGTGTATAAGTATAAACGGTCGTTCCGCCCAGAGGATCCGTTTCTGTCAGGAGCAGATTGTTTTTATCATACGTGTAGGTATAAGTTTTGCCTCGCTCATTGGTCATGCTGAGCACGCTGCCGTTTTTATTATACACATACTTCACATAAGTATTGTCTTCATTGTAGCATCTTATGACACGCCCCATCTTATCGTATACATAACGCACTTTATGGGTGTTCCCTTCTCCCGCCAGCTCGTTCGCCGCCGTGGCGGTCTGTCCATTGGCGTCATAGACCGCGGAAGTTTTTCCGCCCATCGCGTTGGTGATGGAGACCACCTGCCCCAGGGCGTCATATTCGTATACCGTGGTTCCGCCCAGTGCATCCGTGATCTTTGTCAGGCGGTTGTTTTTATCATATGTATAGCTGGTTGTATTGCCCCTGCGGTCTGTCACGCTGGTGCAGTTCCCGTTCTCATCGTAGATATAACTTTCGCTGTTCCCCAGGGCGTCCGTCACCGCCGTCCGGTTGTCCGTCTCATCATAGGAGCTGGTGTATGTCCCGCCCGTTGGACGCGTAATCTTTGTCAGGTTGCCGGTCTCATCATACGCAAAGGAAGTAACACCTCCCTCTGCATCCGTCACGGAAGAAAGGCGGTTTAATTTATCGTATGTATAAACTGTTTTATTTTTTCTGCCGTCCGTCACGGAAGCGACATTGTTGTTCCCGTCATAGGCATAGGCTGTTATGCTACCCTTCTGGTTTTTCACCGCCGCCAGCTGTCCGCCTGCGGTGTAGGTGTAGGAGATAACCCCTCCTTCCGGATCTGTCACAGATGTCAGGCGGTCCATCTTATCATAAGTATAGGCAGTCGTATTGCCCCGCTCGTCGGTGACGGAGAGCACGTTGCCGTTCGCATCGTAAGCATAGCTGCGCTCTGTCCCGTCCGGATTTACCTGTTTTGTGATCCTGCCGAGAACATCGTACTCATAACCTGTAATCTGTCCGAGCCCGTCCGACGCGCTGACGGCGTTGCCCTCTGCATCGTAGGAAATATTTCCCTCCGCTCCGTTGGCGTCTGTTACGCCCACAAGCTGCCCAAGGGCATTATAAGTTAAAACGGTAGTTCCGCCTTCCGGATCAGCGCTCTTTGTCAGCTTATTTTCCGCATCGTAAGTATAAGTTGTCGTATTCCCCCTTGCGTCCGTTACGGAGACAAGATTGCCATTGGCATCATAGCCGTAAGAGACAGCGTTTCCTTTCGCGTCAGTCTCCTTTATAATACGCCCCATGGCATCGCGCTCATAGGATGTCTTCATCCCCCGCTCGTTTGTCTCACTGACCGACAGGTCCATGGAATTATAGCCTGTGGAGAATGAATTCCCGTAAGGATCTGTCTCCGCCGTCAGGTTTCCGACTGCGTCATAACTGAAAGATGTGGTATTGCCGTTACCATCCGTGCGGCTGGTCATCCGCCCCAGCGCGTCGTAGGTATAAGAAATCTTATGCCCGTCCGCATCGGTCTCCGATGTGCGGTTCCCCTGTCCGTCGTAAGTGTAGACGGTCTCCGCCCCAGTGGGATCCGTTATTCCGATCAGGTCATTGACCGCATTGTAGGTATACAGCGTTTTGTTCCCCTGCCAGTCGGATACGGAGGTTTCATAACCGTTTCCGTTATATTCATATTCTTTCACATTCCCCAGCGGATCTGTCTCACTCACCAGTTTCCCGGCTTCCGAATACTGGTAGGTATATGTATTCCCCAGCGGTGTTGTCCTGCTGGTCATGCAGCCTGACGCATCATAGGTGAAAGTACTGGTATTCCCCAGCGGATCCGTCATGGATATGATATTTCCATGGCTGTCGCAGACATAGACGGTAGTATTCCCCAGCATGTCCACACTGGATGCCAGATGCCCTTTATCATCATATGTATAGACAGTTACACCGCCGTTTTCATCCGTGATGCCTGTCAGGTTTCCGTCTCCGTCATATGTTCTGGTTACAGCGGTTCCGTCTTTCTGCACAGTCCGGGTTTTCTGCCCCCAGCTTCCGTAGGTATAATATTCCGTTGTTCCGTTCGGATAAACTGTCCTGGCCGGATAAGTGTATTCCCCTTCATAAGCATAGGTGGTTGTATTGCCGTTCCGGTCTGTCTCGGAAACCAGCCTGTTGCTCTCATCATATTCATAGACTTCCGTGCCTGCGTCATCCGTATAGGAAATAATGCGGAATCTGTCATCATACACCACTGTTTTCGTACTGCCGCCCTCTTCCCGGTATCTGTTGGTGCGGCTGTCCGGATCATATGCCAAGGTCATCTTTCCCCGGTCCGGCATCCACTGCTCCGTCACATGCCCCGCGTCATCATAGGTATTCCGAAGGATCATATTTCCGTTCAGATCCGATATCTCACTCAGACAGTTGTTTTCATCGTAACTGTAGGCAAAGGAATCCCCGTCCGGATTCTGCACTTTGGTCAGGCTGCTTCCGTAATCCAGGGAAAGTGTACGGCCTGCGCTGTCCGTAACAGTACTGATATGATCCCCGCTGTAAGAAAAACGAAAACTTCCCGATGTATTGCTGACTGCGGAAAGACGCCCGTCCTCATAGGTGAGAGTAATCAGGTTCCCTCCTGCTTCCGCAATCCTGACCGCATATCCATCGCCGTCAAAATATACTTCCTGTCCATTGTCATGGTACATCCGGTAGCCTTCGCCCCAAATTTCCAGATGCCATGCATTCCCTTTATTTGTCGTATAAGTATTATCGTATTCCAGGTAATAGTAAATATGCCCGCCGCCCGGCAGGTAAACATCCACGTTCCCCTCAAACGTTTCCGCACGGTAGGAATAATTATGGCTCCATCCTTTCCCAAGTCCGGAATCATCTATTTCCCGCATGCCGGATAAATACGTCCGCGTAAAGGTAAGCGGATGCTTTCCGTCCAGTGTCAGGTCTGTGTAAGTCCAGTTTAAGGAACCGGAGAGCAGGTCCACCGGATCCCCGCCCGTACAGATCTTAAGGCTCGGATAGCCGGAGGAAAATCCCGAGAAGTAAACCATATCCCGGTATATCGCCCCTAAAATGTCCTCTTCCGTCAATGCGCCTCCCTCGCCGCTCCCTCCGATCACAAAGGGCAGGGTGACCGGCTCCAGGGACTGCGCTTTCGGAATAATCTGGATCGTGTAATTACCCGGCTGCAGATAGACTGGGGTATCCCCGAGGTTCCGGATCACTTCCCCCTTCCACACGATAAAGTTGTGTATCAGATCCGGGCGCTGTTCCGCCGCCGTCCTGGCACCGAACGTGCTGGTTCGGAAATCGCGGCGGATATAAAAATCTTCCGGGATGTCCTGCATCTCTTCCGCCGTTTCGGCTTCCGGAATGTCCTGCCCGCTTACGTCTATCTTATTTTCGTCCTGTCCGGTTTTATCTTCTTCGTTTTCGTCTTTTTCGGTTTCACCTTCTTCAATTTCATCCCTCTGTTCACGGGATCCCTCATTATTTCCGGATACATCACCATCCGGAAGTTCCGCCGCTTTTGCGGTCAGCGTAAAGAAGGAGGTAATTGCAGAAAACGGTGACTTTTTCGAAGCTGCATTATCTGCCGCCGCTATATCATTCCCCGATATGGCCTCTCCACCTGAACCGTCTTTATCCTCTTCGGGCTTCGGCAGATCCTGCGCGGGTTCTTCGTCTTCCTCCTGCGCAGTGTCCTGTCCGGCATCTTTTTCCACCGGTTCCTCTGCCAGCATCTCTTCCTGTCCAGATTCCGACAGTCCATGAAAATCATAGTATTCCGCCAGTGTGCTCCATGGAAGGGTTTCTCCTGTCAGCCCCAGTCCGGTAAAATCATTCGCCCATGTATAGGGCAGCCCATAGACAAACAGTTTCAGTTCCTGTTTGATCTGTGCCAGACTTTTTCCCAGAGGGGAATAGCCTCCGTCAGAAGTTCCCGTTATATGTTCCCCGTAATATTTTCCATACAGGTATCCCAGATCGCTCCCGTTTTCATCCAGTACTTTCACATCGTAGTTGACATTATACGGCAGAGCAAACTGCAGATATACCATCTCCCCAAAAGACATCGGATACGATATTTTTTCCGCTCCGGTGGAATTGTTACGGTAAGCCAGTTCCTTTCCGTCCTGTAAAATGGATTCCATACGGGTATAATCATACGCCGCAAGCCCAAGTGTCTCCAGAGGGCTTTCCGCCCGCGCCTCCAGCACCGGGATAGAAGTTACTGCCAAAGCTACAGATAACAGCCCTGCCAAAAATCTTTTCCAACTTCGCCTTTTCATTTCTGTTCATCTCCTCCTCTCCTGCTTTATAAAATACAAATCTGTATTTCATTCGTCTTATTTTAATAAAATTATATTTATAATAACAATTTTTGTTAATAATTAGTAATATTATCAACATAATTATTTATTTCACACAAAATTTATTAGTAATTATGCAAAATAACCAGCTTGACAATAATACATTTTGTATATAAAATTATATCGAAAAGGAGGTGATAAATTAATGAAAAAAAGCCCCGGCGGGTTAACAGACAGAGAATATAAAGTTATGGATGTTCTGTGGAACAATGAAAAGGATCTGACGATTAATGAAATCTCTGAAATCTCTGATGATCCTAAGCTGACTGTTGCCTGTATCGCTCAGGTAATACCGCGTCTTCTGAAAAAAGAATTTATCCATGTTGAAAAATTTATACCGGTGAATACTAAATACGCTCGTACTTTCCTTGCTGACATTTCCAGGCAGGATTATATGGAGGATGAACTGCATCGGCTATTTCAAAAAACAGGAATCAAGGCTATGCTAAGTACTTTGGTACAAATCAACAGTCAGGATGAAAATGATGCACTTTTTCAGGATTTGGAAACGTTTATACAGGACTACAAAAGAACAAAGAAAGGGTGAATTCCATTGAGAATTTCTTTGATGACTATCATCACGATCAATCTGTCACTTTCCATTCTTCTGATGGTTCTTCTTCCGCTGTTAAACCGGGACTTTCTCCTGAAAAATCTGAATGACCGTCAGTTGGCTGTATGTTGTATTGCCGTTATGATACGTGCACTCATTCCATTGGAATTTCCTTTTTCCAGAACAATACTTATAAGTGAAATTCTCCCTTCCATACGGGATTTCATGAAACATCCTTTCACTTTAGGTACATTTTCTGTAAAAGTCTCTCAGCTTGTGTTCTTTTTTTGGGTGTTGATTGCATTAATCATGATTCTGAGAAAATTCCGGCTTTATTTCCATATGCAGAAAATAATCCGCAGTCTGCCCGATTGCAAAGATAAAGTAATTCTGAAAACCATGCAGTCCCTGACAGAAAAATATCCGTCAGCAAAATATGTAAGAGTTGTTACGGCAGATTTAAATATCAGTCCGCTTGTAACAGGTATCAAACATCCGGTCATTCTGCTTCCTGAATATTCATTTAGTCCGGCGGAATACCGAATGATTTTAGAACACGAAATATTACACTGCATCCGGCATGATATTCTTATCAAATTTACAGCAGACATTCTGTGTTCGGTTTACTGGTGGAATCCATTGTTTTTTCTTTTAAGAAAAAAACGGATTCGTCTGATTGGGAGTTTCGGAAAAAGCAGACGCATAAGAGATGGTTTTGTAGTAGATATATTATTATTATTTCTATGGTTCAGTACTTCTTTTACATTTGAGCCATATGCAATGCCTGAAGACAGTTCTTACATTACACTTAATAAGGATAACTGTTATATCATACAAAATAATGAACTTTATGATATATATTATCAAAATGAATTGTTTCTCACCACAGATTCAATTGAATATTTAAATCCCGATATTCCAATTTTTCAAAGCAAAGGAGATGAATCATATATGCCGCAGGGGCAGAGATCGTCTCTCTGCCCCTGCCGTCTGCATAGTCATCTTTAATAAAATTATCCCCTGTTTTCTTTACTGTTTATTACCGAATTATTCCTTTGTATCTATTAATTCCCACTGGCTCGTCCACCATGTCAAAGGACATGTGCCATACTGCAGCGTATACTTATAATCCTCGGTATGGATTGCATAATCTGTCTGCCAGCGGTTGGAAAATCTGAAATACTGGTCTTCCACATTCATCATTTTCCACTGTGCGCTCCAATATGTCTCGGGAACCGTCCCATGTTCAATATTTCCGGTCAATCCCTCGATATGCATATATTCTCCTGTTGCGACATTCTTTAACCGGACATATCCATCGACTTTTTCAATTGCCCATTTTGCATAATCTTCATTTTCAGGAATTTCTCCATACCTGACTGACGATTCATTTGGATCAATATACGCATATAACTTTGTCTGATGATTTTTTAACAGGTATTCCCCGGAATAATCCGGTTCTTCGTATCCATCATTGTCTTTCCATACCCTGAAATAATCTACATACCACTCTTTCGGCCATACGTTGTTATGCACTCCAGACCCGGCATCCGTATATATATTGAGAATAGTTCCCATCTCATGATCAGGAGAATCATACAAAACCTTTACCAGTTGATTATCATAATAAAATTTCAGACTTGACGGTGTCCAGTCCACTGCATATATATGAAATTCTTCCGTAGGATTTCCTGATGGAACGCTGTCCTGGCTAATCCACCAATTGGTCTGGAATGTAGGATCATTCCATCCATATGCGGCGATCCTCCATGCATCAGGTGTACTGAAAAACGTTTCTAATATGTCTATTTCTGCAGTCTCCTTCGAGTGAAACCAGTCGTCCGTATCCTGCTGCATGCCGACCATCCACCATGCCTGATGTCCGCCGCCCCCGCAGTCTGCCAGTTTTGCGCGGATCTCAAAATATCCATATTTCGTTTTATAGCCATACCAGGTATCTCTGTCATGATTATCTGTTGTACCGCTGAAATTATGTATCCAGCTTTTATCAAACGACATAATGGCAGAAGATCTTACTGCCCCATCATGCGCCGGACACCAGGGCTGCTGATCCTCCGTTATATATTCCACCAGACAGCCATCCTCAAACCGATAGTTGCCTTTTGCCGTATTTTCATCTTCGCACCAGTGCGGCAGATAAGAATCCGTCCATTTGAACATATCCAGAGAATCCCCGTCAAATTCATCTGCAAAATCCAGTGTATAGCCTTCTTTTTCCAATGGATTAGGCGGTGTGTCTACTGCTTCAGCCTTTATTGGTATCATTATCAATAATAACGCCGCCAAACATCCTAATATACCGTTTGCTGTTTTTCCCATCCTCTTCCTCCTTTACTCCTGTTGACCATGCAGAAATCCTATAAACCGTTCTATGCTTCCTCCTAGTTTAATCACCTCCTCCGGCCTTTTCCCAGGCACTTCCGAGACATCGAAAAAATCCCCGCCTTTTGTCAGTTCCGTTATCATAAAGCTGTCGCTTCCAAAAATACCTTCTTCAATCCCTACAAACTCATCTCCCCAGAAGCTGCATTCCTCTGATCTGAGTCCTGTTATTTCCTGAATCCTCTGAAAAATAGCATCTACATTGTCACTCTTGCTGCTGATCCCTATCTCCAGATACTTCGCATCACAGGTAGACTTCATTTCCAGGCCATATCTTCTGCCTGTTTCCGCGGCTAACTCCATCAGCCTCTTCAATCCCCCTGCAATCCCATGCGCCGCAAGGCTCTCCTTCAACATCTCCAGCTCGTTTTCCTGCATAAACAGGTTATCTCCCCGCACCGCCTCCGGCATCAGATCTATCTTACAGTAATTTGGTCTGCTGAATATGATATCCGTATTAAAATGATACCGCTTTTTCAGTTCCATATGAACCTCAAAACAGATCCGATGAATCTTTTCCAGATTTTCTGCATCCGGCAGCATATCATGAAACAGGAACGGCTCTCCATCTCTGAACGCATAATTATATGCCCCTCTGCCAAGACCTAAGTACAGGTTATCCAGCTCTTTCTCCGAAAAATATTTCTCGATCCTTCCTCCCGCTATATTTTCTATCGTAGTGCCGCTGACAATCACAAGCCTGACCCCCTGATTCAGAAGAGGTTTCATTGCTGCCACTGCCTGATCCACAGGAGCCCTCCGGGAAAGAACAGCCGTCCCGTCCCAGTCAAAAAAGACCGCCTGGTATTTTTTATATCCTTTCAATCCACTCTTCCCCGCTTTCCTTCAGTTCTACCTTCTCTCCGTTCACCAAAAAGCAGATGCCTTCTCCGCTGACCAACGAAAATTTTGCTTCCCCTTTTGTCACGGATACATCCAACAGGCTCCCGTGATACCGCACCTTAAACGCATAACTGTCCCATTTCTCCGGCAGACATGGTTTAAACCGGAGTCTGCCTTCCTGGCACCGCATACCGCCGAAACCATTTACGACCATCTGCCATGTACCCGCCATATTGGCCGCATGAATCCCTGCATAAAAGTTATTGTGATAGTCATCCAGATCCATCCGTGCCGACTGCATAAAATATTCGTAGGCTTCTTCCGTATAACCGATGCTGCAGGCTACGATACCGAAAATACAGGTGGATAACGAGGAATGATGAAGCGTCACTTCCTGGTAAAAGTCATAGTTTCTCCGAATAACCTCTTCCGTAAACATATTACTGTGCAGGTACAATCCCAAAACGGCGTCAGCCTGCTTTGACATCCGGTGCCGCATAATAAACAGCGGATGATAATTTTCATAGAGCCATGCTCTCTTTTCTTCCGGTATCTTTTCCTCATCCCAGGGCTTTCTCATCATAAAGCCGTCGTCCATGGGATATATCTTTCTTTTTTCATCATAAGGAAAATACATCTTTTCTATGATCTTGTCCCAGAGTACAAGTTCTTCTTCCTGAAAACACAGCTTCTTCCTCAGATCCTCATATACGGAAGGTTCCTCTTCCATCAGCCACCGTACGGCGCCTGCCGCATCTTTCAGGTGCTCCCTCGCCATCAGGTTTGTATAAAAGTTATTATCCACCAGTACATTATACTCATCCGGTCCTGTCACACTGCAGATACAGTACCTGCCGCCTCTGCACTCTGCAAAGCTTCCCACATCCGCCCAGACCCGTGCCGTTTCTATCAGCAGTTCCGCTCCTTTTTCTTTCAGATATTCTTTATCGCCCGTCGCCTGTAAATATAAGGAAAGTGCATAAGCAATATCCGCATTGATATGGTACTGCGCCGTCCCCAGCGGATAATAGGTGGAAGCTTCCTCCCCATTGATGGTCCGCCATGGAAACAGTGCTCCTTTATCATGACCCAGAACCCTTGCTCTCTCCCGTGCCTTATACAACGTCTCATACCGGAAATCCAAAAGCCTCCTTGCCGTTTCCGGTGCCGTATAGATAAATACCGGAAGCACATACATCTCCGTATCCCAGAAATAATGCCCCTCGTAGCCTTCGCCTGACAAACCTTTGGCTCCCATCCCCTGCTTTCCGCCTCTTACCGCAGACTGCAGGATATGGAACAGGTTAAAATGCATCCCCTGTATCAACGCCTCACTTTCTTCTCCCTTTATCCGAATATCTGCTGTTTCCCAGAACTCTTCCAGATATTTTTTCTGATATCTTTTCAGCCTTTCATAACCTGTTTCTTCCGGCTTTCCACAATCCGCTGTTTCGGCTTTTTCCAGTTCCTGTTCTGCAAAGCTCTCCAGTTCTTCCTTTTCCATCTCCAGAGAGGTCGCATAACATATCATCTTCTCCAGTACAACGGGAACCCCTTTCTCAGCCTCCAACTCAAAAAGGCAGGATGCCTCCAGCTCCAGTGTTTCTCCCTGCACCAAAAGCCTCTCTGCCGGTGCTTTGCCGGCAAGAATTCTGTGACTGCTTCCGCATCCGACAGTCAGTCCGCTCGTCTGTGTAGTACCTTCATAATAAAGCAGCGAACCCTTCTGTTTCAACTTATCCACGTTCAGTTTCCGCCCGAAAGGCCCGTAATCCACAATCGGATTTGTCTTTCTTGTATGGTTCTCCACATCTCCCTGCAGCTTTGACACAAAACGGATTTTCCCGGAAAAGTTCAGCGGCGTCACCTCATACCTGATTGCCATAATATGTTCCATCTCAAAGGATACAAGCCGCTCTGTCCGTACCCTCATAGACTTTCCCGCGGGAGATGTCCACACAAGACTTCTCTCCAGAAAGCCTTCTTTCATATGCAGTACCCTCGCATACTCCTCCACCTTCCCCTGCTCCATATGGAACATTTCTCCGTCCACATACAGCCTCGTCTCCTTCAGGTTTGGCAGATTAAGCAGCGACTGACTGTGCAGAGGAGAACCAAAATTGGCCTCCCCGTAACGAATCTTTTCACTCTCATAAAATCCGTTCACAAAATTGCCTTCCAATCCTGTATCAATATCAAAATCATACGCTTCTTCAAAAGTCCCCCGGGTACCGATATACCCGTTGGATAAAGAAAACGTAGTCTCATTCCTGTAATTCGTTTTTCTGTCAAATGCTTTTTCCGTAACCGTCCAAGGCTCTATCGGATAAATGGGCGCTTTCCCCATTATCATTTTCCTCTTCCTCCTTTATCAACCCATACTTTTTTAACGCCTGCTTATAAACAAATACCTTTATATATCCAAGCAGCGGAATGCCGAACAATATAAACAGAGGCATACCAAATGCCGCAATAAACCTGCTGCGCGTTATAAAAAACAATGCAGGAATGCAGGTGATCAGTAAATTCATGACAAGCCACGGGAAACTTCCGATCGTGATCAGCACTGCACTGCCAAACGCCTCTCTTATGGAAAACCCATTCCAGGAAATTAAAATAAACCCGAATGATCCCATACCTGCCCACAGCAAAAATAATATTGCTGAGATCCCCTGAAAGAAAATCCTGACACTGCCATTCATAAACCTGATACCAAAGATTCCCGAAACCAGAAATACTGCCAAAAACAGGCATATCATCCAGTATGCTGTCGCTTTCTGAAAATGCTTTTTAAATGCCCGAATATATCTTTTTACACATCCGCCTTCCTTTCCCCTGCTGATATCATACAGCACATCATACAGCGCACTCACAGATGCCCCGGCCGTGACTACGGGAAGGGAAGTCAGAAGATACAGGATGTTCAGGCACATAAAATCCCCAATCCTTCCCATCAGTCTGAAAAATAAATTTTCCCCATAAAACAGTTTCCGCCGCATATTTCCCCGCTCCATTTCCTCTCTTAACTACAGGCTACTCTTTCATCTTCCAGAATATTTCCTCATCCTTGATAAAAGACATCAAAAAATCATAAGCCTCAGGCTCCAACGCCGTTTCATATTGCAAAAGCGCCTGGTATTTCAGGTTCTCCCTTCCTTTTTCCAGTTTCATTTCCTCCGGCAGCATGAAGCAGTATCTTTCTCCCCATATCAAACCGCCGTTTCTGTCCAAATCTTTCGGACAGGTAAACCTCTCCCCCGTTCTCTCAGGCCAGACGTCATCTCCTACCTGTGAATGCACCAACCCGCAAAATACCTCCGGATGATAATCCTCTTTCTCAAGTTCTTTCAGAATTTCCCGAAGAAACAGATATAATCCTGCGTGATCCCCATGGGTATCTTCCTCTGATGTCGTAAAAATGCAGGCCGGCCTGTACTGAAAAAGAACTGAGCGCAAATCTTCTTTTACCATTTCTCGTGTATAGACGGCATGTTCGCCATATACCTCTTTATGGTATTCCTCTTTTTCAGGCAGGGCATATGTTGTGTTGCCGCAGTCTGACGCAATCACTTTCTTTTGGTCTTTTTCCTGATACAGCTTCCAGAGAAAACTCTCCTGTCTCGGCATCCCGGTATCTGCATATCCCAGAAAGATCATATCCTGCTCCCCAATTCCCAGAGTCTGCATTCCCCTGATCGTCTCCCTGAGCCGCATCTGTCCCTTTGACTGATCACTGCATCCACAGTCCCCGTTTGTCACGATAACCGCTTTTATATCAAGCCCCAGTTTTTTTGCCTGATAAAGCACGCCGCCGCAGAGCAGTACCTCATCATCCTGATGAGGTATCATAACCATGATGCCGCCTTTCATCTGTCCCAATTCCAGATTATTCATCTTCTTATCCTTTCACTCCTCCTGCCGCTACGCCTGCGATGATATACTTCTGCATAAATACATAGAAGATCATCAGCGGTGCCACGCCCAGCATCAGCATCGGAAACAGCGCTGTCCAGTCCGTGGAAAACTGTCCGATATTTCTTGTTACTTCCTGCAGAATCACGTCATTCTCTCTGCTCTGTAAAAATAAAAGGGGCGTCATAAACTCATTCCAGACATTCAGCGTGATCAGGATCACCACTGTGGAAATAACAGACTTCAGGAGCGGAAATACGATCATAAAAAAACGTTTTATCACCGAACAGCCATCTATGGATGCCGCTTCTTCCAGTTCCTTCGGCACCGTCGATTCCACAAATTCTTTAAACAGAAAAATGGACTGCGGCGTATTGATTGCTACATCCACCAGAATCACTGCAAACAGCGTATTCATAAGATGCAGATTTTTTACGATACGGTACAAACTGACGATATTCATCTGAAAAGGCACGGTAAGCCCTGCCAGAAACAGCAAAAAAATCGCCATGCTGTATTTCGTTTTCGTCCTGGCAAGAGCATATCCTGCCATGGATCCTAAGATAACTACCAGAAGAACCGCCGATGCGGTAATGATAAAAGTATTGGCAAAAGCCCTCGGAAACTGCATATTCTTCCATGCGTTCACATAATTTTCCACCCCTAGGGAAGAGGGCAGCGCCAACGGATGGTTTGTTGCCTCCTGAGGCGACTTTAACGTCGTCATGATCAGATAATAGATTGGAATAAACCAGATAACCGCAATGATAATCATGACGATCTCAGTAATCAGTAAACTTCTTGTTTTCTTTTTCATTGTATCGCATCACTCCATTTCCCCATAAACCATGTCATGGTTGCACTTATTGCCAGAACGATCACAAAGAAGATCACGCCAAAAGCGGCTCCCTGACTGTAAAATCCGTCAGAAATACCTTTTTTCATCATGACCATCATCACTGTCTGCGTTGCATTTCCCGGTCCGCCGGATGTCATGGAATAGATAATATCGAAAACTTTCATACCGCCGATCAGCCCGGTTACGACAATGATTTTTACCGACGGACACATAAGAGGCAGCGTCACACGCCAGAATTTCTGCAGACCTGTTGCGCCGTCGATGTCCGCCGCTTCATACAGATCCTCGGAAATACTCTGGAGATTGGCCAGGAAAATAACCATCCCCCAACCGGTCCACTGCCAGATCTGGGTAAAGATAACCGAATAAAGCGCCCGCCCGGAGGTAAAGAAATTGACCGTTCCCAATCCCATCTGATGCAGCAGGTTATTGATCAGTCCAAAGTCCGAAGACGACATGATAAAATTCCACAGATAACCGATAATCAGGGAACTGAAAACAGCCGGGAAAAAAAATACCGCCCGCAGTAAATTTTTTGTTTTCAGCTTCTTATTCAGGACCACCGCCAACGGCAGGCCGAGCACTACCTGAAATCCGGTCAGCAGTATTGCATATATTACTGAATTTTTGATAGCTGTCATCATCAGGGGGGTATCAAATACCTTTATGTAATTTTTCAGTCCCACGAAATGAAGATTGACCGGATTCATATCCGTATAATCCGTAAAACTGAAATAAATGGTGTATAAAAAAGGCGTTATGCTGAAAATCAGATAAATCGCCAGTGCCGGAATAATAAACAGGAAGAAATATTTTCCCAGCTCACCGGCCCGTAATTTTTTCTTTTTCGTCATTGCACTTCTCCCTAATTTCTGTAAAAACAGGGCTGTTGCACAGAAGCTTTGAAAAACCTTAGTGCAGCAGCCCTTTTTCACCGCTTTTACATAAATATGTTTTCAGAATTATTTTTCAAGTAATTCCTGCACAGCATTATCAACATTTGTCAATGTCTGGCTCAGATCCTGCTCTCCCAATAAGTAAGACTGCATCTCTGTTCCGTATGTTTCATGTGCGCCCGCCGCTTCGCCCCATTCATTCCAAGGACAGTATACGTTGCCTGCTGCAAGTGCGCTCGATGCGCTGTCATATGCCTCGGGAAGTTCAAACTCAACGCCTTCCAGATAGGAAGAACCGCCCTGATTGTTTTCCCAGAAAGCTCTCTGTCCTTCTTCTGTAGAGATCGCTGCAAGCACTTTCATTGCCGCTTCCTGATTTTCAGATGCCGCATTGATCGCAAAGCCGCAGCCCGGTCCGCCGATCAGCCAGCCGGCACTTGGCTGAGTCCCGTAAAACGGCATCATATCCACTACAAGGTCCGGATTTTTGCTCTGGATTGCATCCAGATCCCAGGGACCGGAGCAGTACATAGCCGCGTTACCCGTTGCAAACTCTTCCAGAGACTGATCATGGTCAATACCGGTCATATCCGTTGTATAGACACCGGAACTGATCATTTCAGACCATTTTTCAAGATAAACATTCCATGTCCCGTCCAGTTTCGCTTCTCCGTTCCGGTAATCTTCTCCGAATGAAGCACCTGCATCTGTAGAGAGATACTCAGCCGCTACGAATGCCATGGAATTTTTCAGCATCGGCTCCCAGGATTTCAGGCCTGCCGCCAACGGTTTGATTCCCAGATCCTGGAACTGCTTGCAGACTGCAAGGTACTCATCAAAAGTAGTAGGCAGTTCAATATTATTTTCCTCGAACATCGTCTTATTAAAATAAATACCTTCAAACCAGCTGATACCGGGCAGGGCATAAATATTGCCGTCATAACTGTATACGCTTGTACCCGCACTGGAATACTTGGAACCCAGATCATTTAATTCTGTCAGATAACCCAGCTTGGCATGCTTTAAAGATGATGCCGGAGATTCACAGATAATATCCGGTCCCTCTCCTGCTGAAAGCTGTGTATCTACGATAGTGTCATAGTTGGAATTATCAATAAACTGAAATTCAATTTCAACATCCGGCACTTCTTCCGCCAGATAATCCAACAGCGCCTGTATCGTATCTTCACTGTTCCAATATGTCATCCTGACTTTTGTTTTTCCTTCACTGGCCGCCTCTGTCACAGCTCCCGCATCATCATCTCCGCCTGTTTCCTCCGCTGCATCTGCTGTCTCCCCGGATGTGCTGTCAGCCGGTTCTGAGCTGTTTCCGCACCCGGATAATAATGCCGCTGTTAAAGCAGTGCAGAGCAAAATACTCAATAGTTTCCTTTTCATGAATCTTCCTCCTTTTTTATTAACATATGAATGTTATGTCACACATTCCGTTTGTTGTTTATATTATAATTCCTGTGATTTTTGATGAAAATGGCATTTTTTTTCGATTTTTAACAAATTTTTAGTCAAATGTTAACAAACGGCTGCATGACCCGCAAATAGTCATACAGCTAAAAACCAGACTGCACTCAGTCTGGTTTTTCCTCTTCCATATCCATTTTCTGTTTTAATGTTACGGTGAAACAGACCATGCCGTCTTCTGTCAGTCTGCCGGATATCCCGCAGTTTTCATCGCTCCCGTAATATATTTTAACCCTTTCCCTGATATTATGGAGTCCATATCCTTTTCCGGGCGTATTCAGCAGACGCTCTGCCTCTTCACTGCTTAAAGCAGGTCCATTATTCATGATCTCAAAAATAATATATCCATCCCTCAGACTGTAATGGATAATGATCTTTCCCTCCGTTCCCTCTTCCCGATAATCGATCCCGTGGCAGATAGCGTTTTCAACAATGGGCTGCAGCAGGAAATTGGGCATGGGAAGTTCCCTGCCTTCCTCCGATAAGTAAAATTCCACATGAAAGCTGTCTTCATGGGTACGTTTCTGTAATTCCAGATAAGACTTTATATTGCTCAGTTCATTTTCAACCGTTGTAATCTGCCGCCCGCTGTTAAGCGTTGTCCGGTAAAATTTCGCAAGCTGTCCGGTTACCTCCGCAATCTCATCCTGATCCGACCGGATTGCCTTCCATTTAATACTGGAAAGACAATTATACAAAAAATGCGGGTTGATCTTTGCCTGAAGCGCCTTAAGTTCCTCCGCTCTCTTTTTCAGACCAAGCTGATACATATCCTCCATCATCTGATTGATCCGGTCACACATCTCCTGAAAACTGTTTGTCACAATACCGATCTCATCTGTACATTCGGTCGTCAGTTCCATACTGTAATTGCCCCTGCTGACTTCCTCCGCATAATATTTCAGTTGAAGAATGCGGGAACCCAATATCTTTGATATTATACTGATAAATATAAATATTATAATTAAACAAAGACCTACAATCAAGCCGGTAGAGATATAAATAGCATTCATCTGGGCAGATATCTCGCTTTTATCTATGTAGTAATAAAGGCACCAGCCGTTTGCCAGTTCATCGGATGCCGCCATCATATAATCCGCCGTCTCACAAAACCCTGTCGGGCTCTCCTCCTGAATTATTTTTAAAATACTGCCGTCCAGTTCTTTATCTTTCAGGCTCCTTTTTCCGATCACATTATTTTTATCATCCAGCAGCGCCACACCGTTATCCAGAAACTGCGATTGAAAAATAGGAGCCAGAAATTTATCCGGAAATAATTCTATCCTGATAAATCCGATCGGTTCGGAGGACCTGTTTGCATCCAGAATGATCCGGGATGCAAAAATCTGTCTGTTCTGATATTCCCACTCCGTCCCGAAATCTTCCTGATGTTCTTCATACCATCCCGGTTCTTCCTCCGCTGACATGGGAAGCAGAAAAGAGCCCACCGCATTTTCCACATTGGGAGAGTAGATACGAATCCCTTTTAAATTCTCATCACTGGTAATAAAATACCAGAAAGCCGGTTCCACGGAATTATTCAGTTCCTTTACAAGGCCGTTCATATCTTTCCCGGCATTCTGCAGTTTTTCCCGAAACCCCGCATTGTAGGACAGATATCTGATATTGTCATTCTCACGCTGCATACTGTCATTCAAACTTGAGGCAATAATGGAAACATTGCTCTTTATCGTATCCTCTGTCTGCATAAGCAGATTCCGCCTGGAAATCCTGTAGGAATATATTCCCAGTACCAGAAGCGGTATGGATACTAAAAGCGCATAGCTGTATATCAGTTTTTTTCTGATGGACGCATTCCCGTAATACCATCGCAGAATCTTTTTCATAAATTTTCCCTGTACTGCTTTGGTGTAACACCAAAATAATTTTTAAACAGTTTATTGAAATAGGACTGATTTTCATAACCGCAGCTTTTTGCCACCTGCATAATCTTCAGATTTCTGTCGCCCAGCATTTTCTTTGCCCTGTCCATCTTTTTATCCGTAATATATTTCACAAGGGTCTGTCCGGTTTCCTTTTTAAATAAATAACTGACATAGGTCGAAGACAAATTCACTTTCTCCGCCACATAATCCAGACCGATATCTCTCCTGTAATCCAGTTCCACAATATTTTTGATCTCGGAAATAATCCCGGACTTATCCTCCTTTGCACTGATCTGAGCCAGCAGCATGCCGACAGCCTCCTGATACTCTTTCAGCATGCCGCCCGGATCTTTCATCTGAAACAGCCTCTCCGCCCGGACCAACAGTTCATCCAGATTTTCCGGCCTGACCTTGTCACAAAGGGCTTTGATCATGGAATACAGCATATTCTGAATATAGATCCGGCTGATCTGTCCGGATTTTTCTACCGCACTGACCAGATTTCCGCTTTCCTTTTCAATCAGTTCCGCATCCACAATGTCTATGGACTCCCTCAGATCCCTGCTGATAAGCTCAATATCTTCCGCATAATGTTCCGCATTTGTATAATAATCGTCCGCAAAAATAATCTTATCATGATAGCCGAATACTTCATCCTGTATATGCTTGATCCTTTTTTGTTGAGCCAGCAGTTCTTCCACTGTGCTGACCGATCTGCCTACGATTACCATGGACTGATTATCACCCGACAGGGTATTGCGGATATCCCGGAATATTTTTGAAAGCTGCTCCGAAAGTTCCTTTTTTTGATGCAGCTTTTTATTATGAAGCAGAATATATGCTTCGTTCGGGTAACACTCTATATAATTCAGTTCCTTCCCCAGATACATCCAGGCACAGCGCATGAACTCATCCTCATGCAGATCAAAAAAGCTGTCCATAAACTCAATGTGGACGGGGATACAGGCATCGCCATGCCCAAACAGATATGTATGAATATCATTCATCTCATACCTGTTCACCTTCGACATGGTAAATGCCTTATATAATATATTATTGAAATAATATCTGTCCTTTTCCTCCCTGTATCTTTTCTCTTCTTTTTCTGCTGTAATGGTATGCAGCACATTCGTCATCAACTTCTGAAACTCGTCCAGTTCAATAGGCTTTAGCAGATAACTGACGGCATTTGCTTCCAGAGCCTGCTTCGCATACTCAAATTCTCCGTAAGCGCTGAAAATAATGATCTTGATCTCCGGGTCATATTCATATACCAGCTTCGCCAGTTCCAATCCATCCATAACAGGCATTTTTACATCTGTGAACAAAATATCCACTTCATGATGATATATATAGTTCAATGCCTCCTTTCCGTTGCCGGCATACGTGATCTGAAGCGGGTATCCATATTTCCCGATCAGATATGCGATGCCCTCTCTTTCCTCTCTTTCATCATCCACTAAAACAATCCTGAACATTATGCCACCTTCTGCCATTCCCATCGTATCATTCGTTTTTATATAAATACAGTGTAACACCTGCCTGCTTTTTTTGCCAGAATTTTTCCGCATAACAATATTGTATCATAACAGTCCGGTCCCCTGCTGAACTGCTACATCTCATCACATCTGTCTGCATTATGCATCGCAATAAACTGTTCTGTGAGCGACTGCATCTGAGGAGTATAGAATTGTTTTCTGCCTGCCGCCTTTACCGAATTCTGCGCTATAAATTCCCCCGCAAGAATCCCGTCCGCTTCCACCACATGTTCCTTCCCATCGGAAAATTCAAAATTATATACCATGCCATGCCCGGCGCATTCATATACCCATTTTACCCTGTCTGTCTTTCCGTCTCCGGACATAACACGATAACCGGGGCGCACACTCCTTGCCTGAATCGTTCTTCCGCCTTCCAATACGATCGGATGGGTATGGGTTACCCTGAGTTTTTTCCCTCCCTCTGTGCAGATATGCAGCAGAACTGCTTCCCTTCCTGCATAAATCTCCCGCACCGGAAGGGGGCCGGACGTAGTAAACAGTATATTACCCCGCCGGATCAGTTCCACAGGTATTCTGCTGCCATCCGCCATTGTGATCAGCGTTCCCTCTCCGAAACATCCCCACCGGATATTGATTTTCGGAATATACACCGAATAGCCGCTGCTTGTATGATAAAAATGAAAGCCGTCCGGTGCATTATCACAGGAAACAATAGAAATCGGAACTTTTGTTGGCATTTCTCCCCACTTCATATTAATATGAAAGGTTGCATGTAACTCTACGGTCCGTCCCACTTCATAGGAACCCGTCGTATAATTTGCCATCATCATCGGATAATTCCAGTCATCCTTGTCATTTATCTTGGAAAAATCAATAGTAAGTATCTTTCCGTTTACTGTAAAAGCTTTTTTTATTACATCCCACTCCCTGTTATACACCACATGCTTCTTTGGTGGATTTCCAAATGTCAGACTGGGTTTAAAAGAATATTCGGCATCCAGAACAGGGTCATTTATGGAAACTTCATCTATAAACTCTATCTGCATCTTCAGCGGGATGGATGTCTTTACCTGCTGATTGGCAGCATCCCTGACGTTTTTATAGCTGTAATCAATCACTTCCCCGCTGTCCGCCCCCCGGTCGTAGAGCATTTTGATCGGATTATTCGCCTGTTTTGAATAAGGAGCGCTTACCGATAAATCCCTGACAAATATGTCTCCCGCATCGTCCGTAAAATGTTGATTCGCCAAGATGCATTCCGCATCGTGCAGATTGCCGTTAAAATCTATACCGGAATAATGGGCATAGGAACGTACCCGCCTTCTCGAAAAATCCGTCCCATCATAAATTTTATCCGTAATCATCTGTTCTTCCGCAGAATTAATATCCCGAAATGTTTTTGTAAAAGAAGCAATGCCGTAGCCATCTGTCAGATTGTCAATGCTCCCGGATATAACTGCGGCAGGCCATTTTTTCGATATCGGTTCGCCCTCTGCCGTATCCGGTGCCTGATTTGATATATAAGTCCCGTCCTCCAGACTTAATTTTATAACAGACACCAATCCTCCTTTTATACTTTCCCCGCTTCGTTTTTTATTCCCTTTGTCCGGAAACCCGGGAGCACTGACCTTCAAATCTCCACCTATCCCCTGTAAATCCCCCCGCACTCTTTTGACTTCATGTTCTTATTCTTTTTTATTCTGAATCGCCGTCCAGACTTCAGGATACTTTCTCTTAATGACATTCTCCCCGCCCCATTTGGCATTCAGCTTCTTTTCATCTTCGGGATTTAATAAACTATATTTATAATATCTGCTTTCTCCGCTATTCATCAGCCATATCCTCCATTGTTTCTTATCTTTGGTATTTACTGTAAAACATCTGTTTCCCACGCCTGTACAGCTCCGGCTTTTTCCTCTCCTGCCAACAGACTGATCAGCTTTTTATTGACCCCGCCGCACCAGGGATACGTTCCTTTCTGCCAGGGCGGCTGAAAGTATTCCGTTATCTTCCAGCGGCTTCCCCGATACAGACCCTTATCCGTCCATAAAAACATACCGTTACTGCCTTCCGCCCATCTCATCCACTCCGGGCTTGTCTCCGCTTCTATTACTCCGATATCACAAAAACCAATATCTTCTTTTTTCAGCTGTTTCAGCAGAATCTCATCCTCTGTTGCAGCCGCCAGATACAACTTCTTCTTTCTGATACTGAACTCCGCATATTTCATACCTGGAATTTTGAGACCGTATTTCCCGATAAAACCTTGTGTCTCCGGATCATACTCCAGAAAAACAATATAATCTCCCTCCCATTTTGCATACACAATCCATCCCGAACCGGAAGTGTCACAGGCCATGGCCCCTCCTGCAAGTTCCCCGCTCTGCTGCATATCATGATCTGTCCAGTTTCCTCCTTTCTTCAGATTATAAGTAGAATAGAACAACTTCCCGCTGTCGCTTTTTGTTCCTCCTGCCAGACAGAGCATGTCTCCCATCACTGCCAATGCCGTAACTGCCGGGTATATGACACTACCGTCATAATTACAGACCGTTTTCCATTCGGACCAGACATGATCCTTCCCTGGCTCAGACTGATATACCTTACCGCCGTAAAACAGGTAAATCATTTTGTGATATGCCAGAAAACGCCCTGGCAATGAAAAGTCAGGTGTCAATCCTGCCGGTGCCTCCAACTTCCGCCACCTGGTATCCCTTATCACAATATTTTCTGTCTTTTCTCCTGCAGGCAGTGTCATTTTCAGCGTATAGGTATGATCTCCTCCCTCTCTTGTCCTGAGCAGTTTTTCCCCGGAAAATTCCTGTACTGCGCCGATTGAAATACCATCCTCCAACAAAGTCAACGGCGTATCCACATCACAGACCGCATCCCAATGGAATAACACCGGAAGATCATGATGGCAAAAAAACTTACCCGTCAAAGAATTTGCCGTAAAGTTCAGAATCTCCAGATTATATTTTTTGGACATTATTACTGTAAATTCAGAATCCTCAGCATCCGGAATATACGCCTGGAAATTTTTAACGCTGACATGCAGGGCGCAGGCACCCTCCCGGGCAGTCGTCAAAAATTCGTCTACTCTGATCACTGCTGTCTCAAAGCTTTCCCCGCCGCTGACCGGGGCGCTGATAACAAAAGTAAGCGCAGCATCCTCACTGGTATGGGTACAGCCCCAGCCCTCCGGATAATGATAGGCATATCCGGCGGAAGGGATATCATTTGTTACACAGAGCGCCTCTTTGGAATCTATGCTGTCCGGCAGAGCTGTCCGGGCGGAAATTGTAATTTCAGGCCCCTTTTTGATCCCTTCCTCCATTGCTTTATAATTTCTGATTTCTCTGTTCAGCGCCGGAGAAAGTTCTGACTTATAAACGATAAATTCCAGATTACAGTAATGAATATGTCCTTTTGTTGTAACAGGAATATAGTTTGGTATTGCCTTTACATAAATATATGACATCTTATTCTTCCCCGCCTTTCTTCTCTTCTTTCTCCAGGACCAGATATCCGTCACAGATCATCGCTTTTTCCTCCTGAAACACATCACCATTACCGGAAATCCCGGCCTTTTTGTTTTTCTCTCCCGCCGCCTGCCTGTCCGTATACTCAAAATACCATGCTTCACCGGCACCTGCAGCCGGGACCGGAATGTCAGGGTTCCCAGGCGTACATACGATACCATCAGCCTCAAAGCAGAGTTTAACCTTACAGGCGCCGCGGATATGAGCGGCCTGCAGCCTGCAACAGAAAACAGGCAGTATACCGGTCTGAAAACAGAGTTCATTCCCCATTTCCGAGATCACCGTCAATATTTTTTCATCATCATTTATACGCAGCACGGTATTTTCACCAAACCGGATATAATCCGATGAAAAGGCTGTGGCATGATAAGCGGGATAAAGCTTTTGATAATTATAACTTTCAAAATATCCCGCGATTCCTGACAGTGAACGATCCATATCCCCCACCATCAGCGGAAACTCCACTTCCCCTGCGGACAAATCCTTATATTTTCCGAAATCCGATGAAAGCTGCGAATATGCCAGTGCGCCCTTCCGTTCCAATGACACCCGGCACTGGAAAACAGCCAGCGGCCTTCCCCAGATACAGGAAAGCTCCTCACCCAGATCCATACCGGCAGGAAGCGTTTTGTCCAGTAATTCCTGTATCAGCGCAAACAGATCCGAATATGCTGTCCCCCCTTTTTCGGAATCCTCCAACAAACACCGGATGATATTTTTAAAATGTTCATCCTCAAATACGATATCTTCAAAACCCGCTTCCGGCCTGTCAGTCGAAGAAATCCACGCCGCTTTCCGTTTCCCGCTGCGGTAGACGGTTTTGAGACTGCCATAGTAACTTCCCTCTGCAGAATACAGTGCCAGTCTTCCGTTCAAAAGCTCCGGCAGAATGATTCCGCAGACCGGTGTTGTTTCCGGCACAGGCGGAGCAGGCAGCGCATCATCCTTTGCCGTTACAAAATCAAAATGGAACCTCGCGCCTCCCATAATTCTTGGGCGGAGCAGTCCATAATCCCTGTTTTGCTGCGCATTCCTGTATTCTCCTATCACCTCGGAATACACCGGATTCATCTCCTTCACAAACACATTCTGCACACCCCCAAATGTACTGATCACATTGACCTTTTCTACATGTATATGGCCTGCCCGCAGTGGAAAAAACGGCAGCATATCATTTACTGCGGTTTTCTCAAACGATGGCGGCAGAATCTGTAAAAGCGCCCCGGTCAGTTCCTTATCGCTGTCATTTCCGATAATCGGAGCCTGCAGCGTCTGTCTGCGGGATAAAAACTGCTGATTCAGGCCATCCAGACTTTGCGATAAGACAGGCAGTTTTTTCACCTGCTCCAACGCTCTTATGATTTCCTCATCCAGTGCGCCCCCTCTGGAAAGATACTTTTTTGCCACATATTCCAATTGAAAAAGTGCATGTGGTGTAATCATATTTCTTCCGGAATAGATAACAGCCATCTCCCGGCACGGTTCCGGATCATCATAATCCAGGCCGTCAAACTTCCAAAAGTGCATGGAATCGTCTGATTCCTCTGAAAGTGTACGAGACGGATAAAAACTGATCTTCCACTCAATAAAAAAAGTCAGCCAGGACTGGATAAACTCCCTGCCTGCAAGTTCGGATACTCCGCTTCTGTCACATGCTAATTCCGGTATATTTTCTACACTTCCTATCATCTCCACTATTTTTCTGTTCAGACACATTGCCTGCGCAAACAGTTCATCAAAACCGGGAAGGATTTCCGGAATATCTCCTGCATATTTTAAAATTTCCATCTTTTGCAGCATCTTTTCTCCGTCGGTAAGCTTTGTCACAGGCGATGACTGGCAAAGAATATTTCCTTCATCAGCAAAAGCATAATTTCTCTTCACGCCATCCCCATAGAGCAACAATACAGGTTCCTTCGGCTCCAGATAATATTCATCCGGTTCCTCCCCCACTGTAATGCCGGTCCCCATAAGAACCTTATTTAACGCCGCAAGAGTCTCACCCATCTCTTTCTCTATCTGCGCTGTCTCTTCCTCTATTTGAGGAATCACCTCCCGGCAGATTCTGAAAATCTCTTTCTGCATGTTTTCTTTCTCCGGGGACGGAGTATCATCTCCCTCATAGCGAAGCATATACGAATACCAGGCCGCATAAGCCCCATCCTGCCAAAAGGAAAGAACCTCCTGTTTCTTATAAAACTGCCGCGCCGCCCTGTTTAATGCTGCAAGAAGCAATCCCGCCCCTTCCGGCAGCGCCTCCGTATCACTGTCATGAAATTCCAGTTTCCATATTTTTCCGCCGTCTCTGCGGGCAAAAGTCTGCGCATGAATGGCATCTTCCACATGGCTTATACCATCTATCTCTTCCAGTTCATCCGCCAGCTCATACTGAAGCGCATTAAATAACCGCTCTGCATCCGTTTTGTCCTGAACATCGACAGCCCGGCTGATCACCGCCGACAGCACTTCCGCCGAAGTATTACCAATCCCACAGTTTATCTCTCCTTCCGGCCGCCCGCTGGGATAGTCCGCCGAATATCCCCGCCATCGAAGATTGCACACTTCACCGAATAATACGCAATGGTCCGTATAAAATCCTTTATCCTCCACAATAAATCCGAGTTCTTCTGCAATAGTTGAAAATGTCTCCAAAGAAGCCCGGCAGAAAGGATCCTGTGATGCATTTGAAAAATAGCCGCAGACAAAATAACTGACATCACTCTCTTCTTCCACACCTGACATGTCATCGTAAAAACCGAATACACTGTGACAGTTTGGATAAAATGCTGCAAAATACGGATCGCCCGCCCCCATTGCAGTCAGCTTATCCAAATAAGTACCCTCCGTATCATTTCGCTCTTTCTGATATTCATAACATCTTCCCAGAAATCTGTGACTGACATCCGTGTCAGAAAGATAAGGTATTGCTACGCTGCCGCTGTTATCAAGCCCTATGTAATTGCTTTCCACTATAAAACTCTTATAAGACAGTTTCTGATCTCCATGGAGAACCATCCTTGTCACTGCCCACCTGTCCGGAGCGTCCGCATAATCCCAGGAGCAGCCTTCTTTGTCTTCCTTCTGCACTGCACGTCTGAAACATCCCGGCAGGATAAAATGCAGATGAACCCCTGCCCGCAGCGGTGAGGGTGCCGTAAACGGCGCAGGTTCTAATTTCCCGCCCAGATACGAAGTATACTCTGCTTTTGTATAATCAGGTGAAATCTGCGCACAGTTTTTATCCGGCGTATTTTTATTATTTGTCACATATGTTTCTATTTGAAATGGCACGATCAATGGCCTCTCTCCCATTTCCTAATCCTCTCTCCAAAACTCTGCCAGTCCAGGTGCAACGATCAGCTCCATAGCCAGTTCTGCGGAAGTCAGATGCTCTGTCTGCAATATCTTTTCAAGCGCTCCTGCAAGCGACAAAATATCCGCCCTCCCCTGCTCATTGGCGGTAATCTGTACTGTTTTCCCGGAAAGTATGACACCCTCATTTCCGGATTTCACATCACGCACACGAATCATTCTGTCATTTTCATGGGCGCCGAACCGAAGTCCTTCTTTCGGTTCCCTGATCCGCAGCCCCGTAATCTCCCCCTGATAAATACAGATCATAGTCTCCCCGGATAACTGATCCATACGCAGAATGTCAAGCTTCGTTCCTTTCCGATCAACAGCGCTGCTCTCAAGTCCTTTCCAAAGTTTTACCAGCCGCGAACGCATCAGAAATCCGGTTAGTATGACTTCTTCCGTCTCCGTCCTGTTCTCTCTGTAAAACCGCATCTGATTCTCATGGATACTGTTTTTTCTTGGAGAGCGAATATTTCTTTTGCCTGAAACTTTGACTGTCTCCGCAAACAGATTATTGATTCTTTCCGCTTTTGTACAGTGTGTACCGATGCTGAGCGCACCGTTTATCATCTGTGCGGTCCAGCTTTCATCCACATAAAAGAACCGGATGCTTTCCGGCGGCAGCTGCATCTCATCCCCCACCAGAGAGGAAAGCGGCACTCCCCTTAACAGTTTCAGCTGTGCAATCCAGTCCGCAATCTCTTCCGGATAGAGAGAAGCAAAAAGAGGATTATCTTCTTTCATCCGGTTCCCCAAAGCAGCAGTATGAAGAGCCTCGGATACGTTAAAATCATTCTTCCATCTTTTCATCAATATTCACCTCCCCTTCTCTCCTCTCTGCGTCAGCCTCCTCCCGGGCATTTCCAAGCTGATACAGCATATGTTTGACTGCTTTTTCCGCCAGATTTTTTGCAGAATATTCCTCCTTCATCTTTGCATTCATAAAATCAGAAGCCGCTCTCTTTAACAATATTGTCTCTACGCGTTTCCGCCACTTCACAATCGCTGCGGCAACCCCCTTATTCCGCAAAGTCAGAAGCCTCCCCATCTGCCATGCCGCACTGTAAGACGCATCAAAAAGCGACGTCTCCCTGTCAAAAATCAGGGCGCCATCCGATGTGGCCGGTATCTTTTCCACAGCGGCTTCCTCTTTCTGTTTTGCTCCTGCTGCCCGGAAAGGTACAAGCGGTCCCCGGTAAAGGGAAACTGTGCTCTCCCCGCTTCGAAACAGATGGCGCTTCGGTACATAACCATGCTGCAACAGTGTGTTGGCTTTATCTATCCTGAGCACATCGCACTGCAGTCCTTTCATCAGAGAAACAAATCCGGCTTCTTCATCTCCCCTGGAAAAAACACTCCAATGATACAGAGAAACAAGCCTTACCCTGACGCAATCAGCCGGAAGTTTTTCCGGCTCATCGTATCCCAGCATGGAAACAAGATGGATCGTACTTTTCACAGCATCCGTATCTGCCGTCGGCACAAATCTTCCTCCCACTACCGTTGAGAAATATCCGTCCATTTTGACCGTTTCATCTGTCTTCTGCAATAAGTTCAGAAATTTTCCGTGGGCCAACAGGGACCGCTCCCCTTTGCGGGGCGCAATTTTCTGAAATAATGCTTTATCCATATCGATCACATGACACAGATCGGTGTCCTTTTCCAGATATACGGCAGGCTGTGCGGAAACCGGAAAATAAATATCTTCTTTATTCTGTTTCAGTTCGGCAATAGTCATGTCCTTCTCTTCATATTCCCTTCCCGAAAGAGGGATCAGCGCAAGCCAGGGCTCACCAAGCGAACTCTTAAATTCCCAGGGGATCGTTCTTTTACACAGTGTAATATGAGGAAGTTCATTGGCAAAATTTCCGCAGGCATTTTCAGCAGGCGAAACCGAATAAACATCCGATACGTCCAACGTAAAAGCCCGGGACGCAATCAGAAATTCTTTTGATGCTTTCAGTTCATCGTTGATAACCTCCCCGTCCGGCTTTGTGATCTGCACCTGCTGCGTCACTTCTACCGAAATCTTTCCGCTGCCGGAAGAAGGTTCTATTTTCTCAATGAACTTCATCCCATAGTCTTCTCCTTCTTCCATAAACTCAATATACTCAGCCATAGACACATCCTCCTATCATACTGTATATTGTCCCAGCCGGAATTCTTCATCAAATAAATTCATTGCATTTTCTGACATAATTGTCAGGTCCGGAACAATATCAAAATCGAACCCGAAGCCTTCCATTTCTTTTATGAAGGCTCCCACCTTGTCCGGAATTTTTTCTGCCGCAGCCCGAAATACGGCAAAGTCAGTATCATCTCCCGTTATATCCGGAACCAACACCGATGTATACCGAAACTTCTTTTCTGTTTTTTCATATTCTGAGAGCAGATCCTGTGTCAGAAACTTTTTTGCCGGAAACAGAACAAAATCTTCTGAACCAAAACTGACCAAAACTCCCACCGGAACATCTCTTATCATCTCTTCCGCAGCTTCCCCCGCACTGACTGTCTTTTTCTGCGCAGCCCACAGTGCTTTCGGGAGACTGCGTCTGATTTCTTCTACCTGATATGTAATCGGTCTTTCTTCACTTTCACGCTTCAAAGAGATGTCCATATGAGATTTCAACAGAACATTTTCGCCCATGGGATATACCCCCAGCGCTTCCTGTTCTCTGTCTTTTTCAGTTTTTGTGATCTTTGTATGATTCAATGTCACAAAAGCACCGGGAACCAGAGATTCCACATTCAGCTTTGCGGTATCGGCATGAAGAATCTCGATTTCTTTGCCCTCTCTCTCAGCCTTGCCGATCATACCCTCTGCCGCATGGACAGAGATAATGTTTTTTGCCTCCGCATTCCCTGCTGACTTGTCTTCTCCCATGTTTCCCTGTAAAAAGGTACGCTTAACCTCGCTCCAATCAATCGTTTTTTCCCCTTCCGGTCCGGTTGCAAAAGAAATCGTAAAGGATATCACCCACCATGTTATCTTGGCTCTGCCATGAAATTCAGGTCCCCAGATATGCAGATCCACTGCCAATTCAAGAGTGAATGTCTTCGAAAACAGCCACAGATCAAGAGTAATGGAAGCGCCCAGACTTATCCCAACACATATGTCATAACAAAATGGTTTCCACCCCATCTCAAAATCCGCATAAGCAGTAAACCATGCCTTCAGCGCCCCCATCACAAAAACTGCCTCCAGTCTTCCGCCGGCACACAGCATGGAAGGTGTCAGAGAAAAATACATCTCACCGCTCATTGTAAGTTCCTTTGTCACATTCCAGCGAAATCCCAGTCTTGGCACGTCCGGATAATGTTCCGGTTTCCGGTATCCCTTCCGGTAACCGCCCAGTGTGATCACAAAATCGTCCCTATGCTCCCCGCCAAACCAAATGCAGCAGGCAAAACCCCCTGTCAGTTTACAGCTTTCAGAAAGAATATAAGAATCCGGCAGCAACTGTGCCTGCACCGAAAACACACCGGATTCCGGCAGTAATGCCGCTTTTAAAGCCAGTTTTGCCTTTGCCGCGGGATGAACCTTCTCTTTGGAACCCTCTGCTTCCATCGGCGGAGCCGTCATTTCACAAATGCCCGAAAGCGCTATTTCCAGATGCTGCCCGAAAGAAACCGTAAGCAGTGCAAAGGAATATGCCATGCCAAAAGAGTGAAAGCGAATGCCGGCTGCCAGAAAATTCTGACCGATCAATGCGGTTGTTTTATTTTTTAAGCCCTCTAACAGCTGCTCTCCGGAAAAAGCCGGTTTCACCGCCGCTGCAACCAACGGAAATTCCTCCACTCTTTCTATATCCGGAAGCATCAGATATTTGTTCATACCAAATCCCACAGCCAATCCTGTAATCGAAAAGGCCGGCGGACCGCCAATCTTCGCCTTCAGCATACCATAGGCCAAAAAAGAACCTTCCGAATAGGATCCTACTGCTAAAACAGATATTCCTTTTGTTTTTACCAACAGCGACCCGTCATAAGAAGAAACATCATTGCAGACCGAATGCCGAAAACCGCCGCTGAGCGCAAAAGCGGGGTTTTCATATCCGATGAATAGTCCCGACAGATCAAAAGAAATTCCCGGTCTGTCTGCCACTTCTGCAGAAATTTCCAGCCCTTCCATAGCCAGCTGAAAGCCGCATACCGTAAGTTCTGCGTCAAATGCAAAAGTAATTTTCTTTCCATCAAAACCAATACCGATCCTGTGGATCGTAAAAACAGAAAAATGTTTCTCGAGACGGAACCAGAGAAGTTTCATTCCCTCTTCCCTGGCAGCATATGCAGGACATTCACCGCCAGTCACAGCTTCTGTTTCTCTCTGCGGCAGATTTTCTCCATCTTTTTTCTCTCCGCCTGCAAGTTTCAGCTTCAGCCTCTCCCCTGCAAAGTCCAGATACAGTATCGTACTTTCCGGATCTGATTCCAACCGGATATCCCTGATCGAAATATGATCCAGCAGATGCAGATCCTCTCCCACGATCGGAAGCCTGAATAATGAAAGTTCATAGCCTGCGCTTAAACTCAGGCGGTATGATCTTGATGATCCAAAAAGGTATCGGAAATCACATACCAGCTCCCCGATTTCCATATGCGCGGAGAACTGTTTTGCCTTAAGAGAATAAGATGCCATCGCTCCTATGATCTCCGGATCCGGCAACGGAAAAGGAATTTCGCCAAACCCCAGAAAATCACAAAGCTTATCAAACAGGCTGCTCAGCTTCATCTGTTTCTCTCTCTCGTCCGCCGGCATGACCTCCGGAGAGATATACGCCCTGAAAACCCAGCCGTCCTGCGTATGATATGCCGCCGCTAAAGTCAGCGCCCAGCCTGCAAGATCCAGTTCACCGCTGATAAAAATCTCGCTTCCCCAGGTATTTTTCGTAAAACCAATTGTCAGATTCGTAATATGTATATCAGGAGTCTGTGCGATCTGCCAGACATTTTTATTGGTAACTACCACAGAAAAAGAAAGAAGGTGCTTTAAGTCTTCTGAAACAGATAAAGAAATGGTTTCACAGGTAAAGGCGGTCAGACTGCTGAGACTCTCGGGCAGATGCAGATCATCCAGTCCGACGATTTTTCCAAGATCATTGACAGAGGGAATGGCAATCGGACTGTTTTCATTTTTTATTGTTGAGAGAGTCAGCGATCCACTGCCATACCGGATCATAAACGGAATTTCTAATTCCCATATCTTCATATCTCCCTTGAAGGAAAATCCATACCGATCACCAAACTTTTCCACCTGAAAAGATTGAATGCCAAGCCCCACCTGGTTCCCATTCTCAAAAATCCCGGACAAATCCAGCCGCATATCTGTTTCAAAATAAAGCGACAAGTATTTCTTCCTGTTGTAATTAATAAATATGTCATTTTCTTCCCCTGTTTCCTCAAAGGGAAGTTCAAAGCGGAAACGTATATCGGTAATATCCCCCTTATCTCCAAAGCAGGAGGGCGGCAGTGATATCCCAAGATAGGATATACCGGCCGAGAGCAGCCTAGCGGCGGAAACTATGCCATGGCGCTCAAACGTAACCTGCCATGCTTCCCGTTCATAAGCACAGCGACAGGATAACCGCAGTTCTGAAAATGCGGGCAGAAGATACTGCCGCGGCATTTCAACCTGCAGAATGTCATTTTCATCATTCAAAAACACCAGTTCCACAGGACAGTCCGTACTGTCCGGAAAGGTTCCCCTTCCGCTTATCGTAAGAATGTTATGTTCATACAGGCTGGTAAATCCTTTCAGCTCCAACGATGCTTTCCCCTTCAAATATCCAAGGAATAATAACATCATATGAGGGATTCCTACTGTCCCGTCGCTCAGAATAAAGCTATCCCCCCGCGTATTTTCTTTTACTTTTCCGGCAATCAGACCAATATCCATCCTAATCCCCCCCGCATATTCTTTTCGGTGTTATGATATTACTCAATATCCCACATACAGATGCCGTTAACTGCCTTTGTATGAATCATCCATTCATTGTCCTCAGTATACCCCTGCCCCCTGTAATGTGCTACAAAAAACGGATCGGGATGTCCGTAAGTTCTTCCGTCCGCGGAATATACCGCTATCGCCCCGCTTTTTGCTTTTGGAATATAGCTTGCTGCCGTTTGTATATTCTGATTTGCCGGCGGCAGATAATAATCTCCCCCGTGATGACAGACCTGAAGGCAGTCATAGCCTCTGCCTCCATTGCTCCTGATTTCCTCCGGAAGCCCTTCATATGTAGTATCACCTACAAGCAATACCTGCTTTCCGCTGCGCAGAGTCACTTTGGCATAAATCCCCTGATGATGCGGATGCGGATTATTCTGCAGATTAATTTTTCCGATCTGCATTCTGGGATTATTGTCAATATCCATCGGATCCTGCTCCATCCCTTCCTGACATACATGAAATAACTCTGCCGGCATCACATTCTGTACTGTCGTAAAACTTGGCAGTCCGGATGCAGGAACATACCATTCCGTATTATCTACCATATTATTCAAACCTCTATTGAATCTATAACACTTTCCGATTGCATTCGTATGATCATTATGCCAGTGCGAAATAAATATGGTTGCCTTGTTAACATCGCTAATATCGCTTAAACATGCAAGAATTCTTCCCCTCGCATTTTCGGCAGACGGGAATCTGGCGCTCAAAGCCGGTTCCTTGGAAACCTTTACCCCCAGATCAAAGAACGCCGTTACCCTTGGTCTGTCATCCAAAAGCAACACACACAAAGCGGCTCCCACATAATAAAACCGCACCCATCGAAAGACCGTCCCCTCAGTGATCGCGCCCACCTTGCCCGTTTTCCGAATGCTGCTCTCTTCAGGAATATAAGGATGATAAAGCTCTCTGAGCATAGCAGCCTGTTCATCTGGCAGCGTATCAATACTGCAATATGAATTTATCTCCGCATTATCTTCGTCCCCCCAGTCACAGATAGAACAGGCAAGCGCTTCCCTGCCCAATTTTGATGAATCCT
>Ga0137308_100962_pt1 | contig 34806 bp, 30 predicted proteins | sample Inofrocosms_June_FD_97181 | JGI IMG/M metagenome (GOLD analysis project Ga0137308, IMG submission 97181) | Mouse cecal microbial communities from Vienna, Austria - N-Acetylneuraminic and N-Acetylglucosamine D2O microcosms_June | ecosystem: Host-associated > Mammals > Digestive system > Large...
TTTTTTCACCTCCAAACACAGAAAATTCATTAAGTACTTTTCGATACCGCTTAAGAGTATCTTCAGATAGTTGTTGCCTTATGAGTTCCTGCTCTAATTCCGAGCATAATTCAAAAACAAGCACTTTTCCTGGCATTTTTGTTCCCTCCTTTTTATGAAAAGGATACCGAAAAAGAGAAAAAAATACGAGTCTGTAAATATATTTTTTTTCATCTTAATCTAAAGGGTTAAAATACTTTTGTTTTTGAATTGCAATCAGAATTATGTAAAGGATAATCGTAAATAACCCGCATTACTGCTACAGTTTTATCACTTTCGTGTCATAATTACTTGCTTGTCATAATGAATACTATGTAAAGATTGCCATAGTATTCACGTTGTATCGACTGGAGGCGGATTGGACGCCGGGCGTAACTGGCATCAGAAAAAGGATGGTTTTTTTCTCCCCGGGAAGTCCCTGGCAGGATTGTTTAAGGGGAAATTTCTTTCCGGCCTCAAATCCCTGCATGATGCCGGGGAACTCTGCTATGAGGGAACTGCCGCAAAGTACCGGAACCAGTATGAATATCAGGAACTGCTGAATATCTGCTATGGGAAACACTGGGTTACGGATATCCGGGAGTCTTTTGCAGGCGCGGAAACGATCATGCATTACCTAGGACGCTATACACATCGGATAGCGGTCAGCAACAGCCGTATCCTCCGCATGGATGAAGAAACGGTAACGATCCGGGTGAAGGATTATAAAAATGGAGGTGTGTGGAAAGAATTGACCTTAGAGGGCGTGGAATTCGTCCGGCGGTTTTTGATGCATGTTCCGCCTAAAAACTTCGTCAGGATACGCCACTACGGCCTGCTCAGCAACCACAACAAGGGGAAGCTGATCCCTCTGTGCCGGAATCTGATCGGCTGCCGCAAATTCCTGAGACGTTTTCGGAAGAATGACAAGGTACAGGCAATGAAGATCCTGTATAAAAAAGATGTTACTGTATGCCCGCATTGTGGCGGCACTCTGATTTATGCGGCCTGCTCTGGATGGATGTATAGAAAGAACAGCGCGTAATCCAGAGGAAATAAAATATAGGATACACAAAATTGGGGGAAAGGGGGAGGTATACCCAAAAGTCCGGGAAATGGCAGTAGGTTAGAAGAAATTTGAGATGATGAATGCCTCACCCAGGTAAAGAGATGGATGTTTGAATCCCCATATACCGGACACGACTTTGTTCAATTCGGAAAAACCAAAAGTGTGCTGAATAAGAGGGCACAAGAGCTTGCCCTCTTATTCAACCCACCTTCGGTTCTTTCCTTAGAAATTACCCTTATTTTTTTTCAAATATTTTGGTGATCTGGTGAATGAGATTTTCATCATTTGACCCCACAAGTTGAATAATTTCTTTCTGATATAGATCAGGATTTTCCATAATAGAAAAGAAACGGGCAACTAGCCCGGCCATAATAAAAACACAGGCAGGGTTTTGACTGATTGTAGCATTAATCATACTATGGATTAATGTTTCAAGATTATCACATAATTGTTCGAATTCTTCATTGACGGCTGTCGGCTTAAAATTGATATATTCTTTCGCATTGTAGTATTTACATTTTTTGTTTTTGCTGATCAGATGACTTATGGAATTAAAGGTATTGCAAAAAATATTGTTCGAAGAATATATAAAGCTGCTATCTACAAGTGTCTTTGACAGTTCAATGCTGATAGAAATGAATTTTTCCAGATGACGAGTAAACTTTTGAGGATTTTTTGCATATGGTAAAAGCAAGTGGAAATACGTTGTCAGGAGACGGGTATGCGGCTGTGTGAACTCCGGGAAAAGGAAGTAATCAATAGTTGTGACTGCAAAAGGCTGGGCTGTGTGGTGGATCTGGAATTTGACTGCGGCAGCGGGCAGATCGAGGCGCTGATCGTGCCGGGACCGGGGAAGATCTGCGGCTTTTTGGGGACGGATAGTGAATACGTGATTCCATTTCACTGTGTAAAACGGATCGGACCGGATATTATCCTTGTAGAAATACGGGAAGAAAAATTTTTGAAAAAAATATAATGCAAATACAGGGCGGATTGTGTATAATAAAGATATGCCGTATGTATTTTGGAATGCGGCAGTGCCGACGGCTTGGCGTATTTGTCGGCAGCAGTATCGAGTTCCTTTTGAAACATGTATGTAGAGTACAGAAGAAAGGCGGATAATATTATGAAATGTCCCTATTGCGGAAATTCGGATACACGAGTCATTGATTCCCGGCCGGCAGAAGAGAACAATTCCATTCGCCGCCGCCGTTGCTGCGATGAATGCGGGAAGCGGTTTACAACCTATGAAAAGATTGAGACGATCCCGCTGATTGTGATCAAAAAGGATAATAACCGGGAGCAGTATGAACGCTCCAAGATCGAGAACGGGGTGCTGAGCGCCTGCTACAAGAGGCCGGTACCGGCAGACGCCATCAAGGAAGCGGTGGATGAGATTGAGCTGCAGATCGTCAACCGGGAGGAGAAGGAGATCCCCAGCAGTCTCATCGGAGAGATCGTCATGGAGCGGCTGAAAACTCTGGATCCGGTGGCATATGTCCGGTTTGCATCCGTATACCGGCAGTTTAAGGACGTCAATACATTTATGGAAGAACTGAAGATGTTCTTAGAGTAATTAAAAGACAGAAGGTATTTCGGTCTGAGATCACAAAGAGCCAGAACCACACGGGAAAATATCAGAGGGCATTTTTCACAAAAAAGATGCCTGTATCTATGGTGCATAATTAACAAAATTGAACCTTCCTTAAAAAAATCTCCTTACCTCGGGTAAAAAAAAGTGCTACAATAAAGTGTAGCAGAAGTTTACTCTACCGGACGTAAGGACATGAAGATCCAATGTAAATGTGCAAATGAGAACGTTTCTGATTTGATAAGGAAGGAGGATGTGTATGCATAATCAAGGTGATGCAGTAGTTTATAAGTGTAAGGGTGTATATCGGATTGAAGATGTAGGAACATTGGATTTTATGTTTGCAGATAGAAAGAAGAAGTATTATACTCTGCAGTCCGTGGGAAATGCGAAGGATCGGGCCTATGTCCCCATTGATGACGATACCAATATCCGCAAGCCCATTGAACGGGAAGCGGTGCTGGGTTTGATCAAGAGGATGGATGATATTGAAATTCTGTGGGTGCAGAGTGAAAAGACCCGGGAGCAGGAATACAAGAATTGCATCTCCGGATATTTGCCGGAGAACTGGATCCGGGTGTTGAAGACCCTTTATAAGCGTACAGAGCATCGCGGCGGTGTGACAAGTATGGACAAGAAGTATCAGCAGCTTTTGGAGCATGCGCTTTACAGTGAGTTTTCATATGCCCTCGGCATTCCGGAAAATAAGGTCGAAGGCTTTATCAATGAGCAGAGAAAAAAAGAAGCGTAGTTGGCTGCCCCGGGGAGGTCCTGCCATTGGACAGGCTTTTCCGGGGGTTTTTGTTTTCGGAGATGACATAAATTAAAGATCTAAAACCCGAGAGAATGAGTTGACAGATTCTCTTAGGGTTTTCTTTTTTTGAAAGAACGAAGTCTATTATATATATCATTATTTCTGCTTTATAAAAAATCTTCATTGAACCGTTTCAAAGAAATTCAATAGTGGCGATATTGAACATGTAATTTGCGTGAATTATAATAATTGTATACTAAATTTCGGCCGAGCACATAGTAAATACAAAAAACGTACAATATTAGCGAAGGAGGAAACGGTGAATAAAATAGGGATTCATTTTGGATACTTCAATAAAGACTGGGAAACAGATTTTTTCAAACAAATAACCCAGGTCAAACGTTTGGGTTTTGACATTTTAGAGATTGCGCCGGATGCAATGATGCGAAGGACAGAATCTGAACGTCAGAGAATAGCGGAGTTTGCATCAGAAAATGATATCAGCCTGACATTTTCTGTAGGCTTAGCGGCAAGATACGATCTGGCATCGGAAAATGACGAGATCAGAAAAGCAGGGATTGACTATACGATACAGGCATTGAAGATCATGAATCAAATGAAGATCAAAATGTATTCAGGTGTGGATTATGGCGCGTGGAATACTACCTTTACGGAAAAGATCAGTGACAAGCGGCCTGCATGGGAGCGCTCTTTGAAGTCGATACGCGAAATTATGAAAACGGCAGAGGAACTGGACATTACATATGCGGTAGAAGTGGTAAACCGTTACGAACAGGGACTCCTGAATACAGCAGAGGAAGCCGTGGAATATGTAAAGCAAGCCGACAGTCCCAATATAAAAATCCTGTTAGATACCTATCATATGAATATTGAGGAAGATGATTTTTCAGAAGCAATCCATACTGCGGGCAGATATCTGGCACATTTCCATGTGGGAGAGGCAAATAGAAAGCCGCCCAGTTTAAATGGAAGAATGCCTTGGGAGGAGATTACAGGAGCGCTGAAGGATATTTCATATGACGGTGCAATTGTTATGGAACCGTTTATCAAAATGGGCGGAGAAGTAGGACGTGATATTAAGGTGTGGAGGGATATCAGTAAAGGGGCAGACGAAGCAGAAATGGAGGAAATGGTAAGAAATTCTATTCATATGCTCCGCCAGAAGATGGCACAATAAAAAGAAAATAATGGAAAAGGGGCATAGGATATGTCTACCATTAAAGACGTGGCAAAGAAGGCTGGTGTGTCGGTTGGTACAGTATCCAATATGCTGAACGGAAAAGGTGGCGTTAGTGATGAGAAATACGATAAGATACAGGAGGCGATTGAGGAGCTATCGTATAAACCCAATTATATGGCACAAAATCTGAAAAAGCATAAGGGTAAAGTCATAGGTGTGCTGCTGCCCAGTCTGGAGGAGCCTTACAATGATATATATCAGGGAATTGCAGATGCGCTGGACATGAATAACTATATACTGGTACTGAAGCTTACACAAAATAATATTGTTTTAGAAAACCATTTTTTAGAGCAGCTTTTATGTATCGGGATGGTGGGGGCGATCATGGTTCCGTGCGACCAGAAGAATAAAAAGAAATATGAAGAACTGCAGAATCAAGGAATAAAAATAGTGATGGTAGAAAGAAAATTAGAAGGAATTGATTTTTCAAATGTTTTGTTTGAAAATAAGCAGCTGATTTTCGATATCACAAATACTCTTATTGAAGAAAATCCTTGCCGGGAAATTCGGCTTATGGTTGGGAAAAAAGAATTTTCGAACGAGCAGGATTGCGTGGAGGGATATCTGGCCGCGAGAGAAGATCATGAAGAAGATATTATCGTTATTGAAGAAACAAGAAAAGAGGCAATATTTGACAGGATTTATCAGAAACTGATAGAGAATGGGCAATATCCGGAATGTGTTATCACATCTTCCATGGAATTTGCAACACACCTTTCTGAGGTCTGCAATATCATAAAGATCAAAATCGAGATCCACGCAATTGTTGGAGAGAAATGGTATACGACAGATCTGTATAAAGATATTACACAATATGGACGTAATGCGATTCTGATGGGGAAAGAAGCGGGAAAGCTTTTAGCTTCGATCATGAAAAGCAGGGCTGAAATCGAAAACAGGAGTATTTATATCCGGCCCAAAACGAATTATAGAAATACAGAGATGGAATTTCATTCACAGCCCATGAGAAGCCTCCGTGTTTTAGCTTTTCAATGTGACGCTACGGATGCGTTGGAGAAGCTGTCCTGTGCATTCCGGAACATAACAGGAATACAGGTGGAGTTTAATAAGCTGGAATATAGCCCTTTACGCAGAGAACTATATTCACAGACCCGTGGTAAGAAAACAGATTATGATATCGTCATGATGGATTTACCCTGGATAAGAAGTATTTTGTCCGAGAACTACCTGGAAAATATAAAAGGATGGGTAAAAAAAGACGATCTTTTAGTGAATTATCCAAGCGGAATAAGGCAGGATTTTTATCGGGGAGACTGTGGCGTGCATTTGCTTCCGATTATTGCGACGATCCAGATGATTTTATATCGAAAAGACATATTTAGCGACAGGGATATAAAAAAACAGTTCCAGAAGCAATATGGATATGAGCTCACGCCCCCCAAGACCTGGACAAACTTTAATGCGATCGCAGAATTTTTTGACAGGAAAACAAATGCAGGTTCACCGTTTCGATACGGCACGGCAGCTACGGCATTGGAACCGGTAGGATTGATCAATGAATTTCTCCCACGCCAATGGGCCTTTCATGGGAGCATCGCAGATAAATGGGGAAAACTGGTTATAGACAGCGAAGAAAATCAACGGGCATTGGATAACCTTGTAAAAACTTTTCAATTTGTACCAAAGGAAGCAGAAGGATATTTTTGGGATGAATTATTTAAAATGCTGCTTTATGGCGAAATCCCGCTTGTCCAAGGGTTTGCATCACATTATCAGCCGGGGAAGTACTCACAAAATGGAGATACCTATGAAAGATATATCGGACAGCTTCCGCTTCCAGGAGGAAAAACAATGCTTGGAGGATGGGCATTGGGGATCAACCGCTATTCGGATCACATAAAGGAAAGCTATGAGTTTTTAAAATGGAATTTGAACGATAAAGTAGCAATTACAAATTTACGATTATGCGGCTGTCTCCCTACAGTCTCTGTAATCAGGGACGAGACATTAAGAGGAAGCTACCCATGGCTGAATCTGGTAGATGAAAAATTCCATATCGGCGGTTCCAGGGAAGAATTATTTGATAAAGAAAAGAAACGGGTTGACCTGGAGCAGATTGATTATATCTTATCCGGTCAGATCAAAAGAACAATCAATCAAGAAATTGACAGTAAAACGGCATTGATTGAGATGAAAAAGCAATTGGAAGACATATTAAAAATGAACAACAGAAAAGGAGAGTTTTTATGAAAAAGAATATTTTTACCAGATTATTGGCAGTGACATTATGCGGAATGATGGTATTAACCGGATGCGGCAGCCCAAAATCCGAAGAAAAAACAGAAGTACAGGATACGGAGGCAAACGCAGAAAGTGAAGATGATGGAGAGGAAACTGCAAGAACAGGAAAGGGCATTACGATCCGGATGCTTACCAGGGCATCGGGTTCTGATAGTTCAGTGATCCTTTGGGACGAATGTAAAAAAATATTTCAGGAAAAATACCCAGATATCACATTACAAGATGAATCGATCAATGATGGTACGGCTTTCGACAATCAATTTAAAGCAGATATTGCCTCAGGAAATATAGCAGATGTGATTGAATGGCCTGGGCTTAGTGTTATGAAGCCATATGCGGAAAGCGGTGTGTTCTTGGATATAACTGAGGTCATCAATAATGATGAGGATATTAAAAATAATATAGACTCTTCTTTGATTGATATGATGAATTTGTCGAGTGTGGGGGTAGAAGGAATTTATGCGTTGCCAAAGACCATTTCGATGGAGGTATTTTACTATAATAAGGATCTGTTTAAAAAAGCGGGAATTGAAAAGCTGCCTGAGACATGGGATGAATTTTACGAAATCTGTGAAAAACTTGAGGATATCAATGTGATTCCTTGGTCTTTGGGAACAAAAAATCCATGGCGCGCAACCCATCTTTTGAACGCAATCATATATCGGCTTAGCGGGGCAAGTAAGGGCACACAATTGGGATCAGGAGAAGCGAAGTGGACGGACGATGATATTGTGGAGGCATTCGCGTTTATTCAAAATTTGGCAGATCGCGGAATATTCGGAGATGATTATCAGGGAATTGATTACGAAACAGAAAAACAAAGGTTTATGTCAGGAGAAACAGCAATCACTTTAGATGGTAACTGGAGAATAGCAGAACTAAAAGATATAGAAGAATCAGTAGGAACCTTTAGAGTGCCGTGTTTTGAAAATAAAGAAGAATTCGCAAGGCATGATGTTGCATATCCTACCCAGTTTGAACTTGGAGGACACCTGAAGGATGATCCAGAAAAGCTTTCCTATGTATCAGAGTTTTTGTCTTTATATGTGAGTAAAGAACTGCAGGAAATGGCTCTGTATGAGACTTCTCAAATTCCGGTAAGGACAGATGTTGAGATTGATCCATCCAGGATCAGCCCAGTTCTTGCGGAAGTTTTAGAATATAAAAATGCAGAGGGTGTTGTATTTGGAAGTGATATCTGGTCATATGATACCAATGCAAGTGCTGAAAATTTCCTTGGTGATGCAATGACAGGGGCTTTAAACGGTATGACTGCAGAGGAAGCAGCAAAACAAATGCAGGATAGTCTGGATGCGGCAAGATAGCGGCGCAAGGTGTGTGACTGCTGGAAAGGAGTGGCGAGTTGGAAAAGATACGCAGGGATCGCAAAGCAATTTTAGTATTTTTACTTCCGGGACTGCTGGTATATACGATATTACTGATATTGCCGATCGGGGGCTCTTTGATACTGGGCTTTTTCAAATGGAATGGTATAAGGGGAGCAGAAATGACTTTCGTAGGGATCGAGAATTTTGTTGCTGTCTATCAGGATCCTTCCTTCTGGCATTCCATGAAAAATATTCTTTGGTTTTTGGTTCTTACATTGTTTACGCAGCTTCCAATCGGACTGCTTCTGGCAGTGATGTTAAGTGGACAATTTAAAGGATACAAATTTTTTAAAGCGGCTTATTTTATCCCACAGGTTGTATCTACCACTGTGGTGGGCCTGATATGGTATTTTATTCTGATGCCCGTGGGAGTGCTGAATGAAATATTAGAAATTCTTGGCTTAGGGATGCTGATCCATAATTGGCTTGTGGAACCATCGACAGCGATGACTTCCATTATACTCATCAATACATGGTGCGGTATTGGATTTCATATGGCGACCAGTTATGCCGCGATCCAGGCATTACCGTCGGATGTGATAGAAGCTGCGGTTCTGGATGGATGTACAGGGCTGAGAAAGGTGCGTTATATTATAGTCCCCATGATCTGGCAATCCATTGTATCAAGCATAGTCATCATAGTTACGGCAGTACTGAAGACCTTTGACCTGGTTTATGTGATGACAAGCGGCGGCCCGAACGGATTGACTGATGTACCCAGTACACTTTTATATAAGCAGGCATTCAAATACAGCAATTTTGGCAGGGCGTCTGCTATTGGAGTGATCTTATTTATACTGAGTGTTTTATGCACAATACTTAGCCTGCGGATCACAAAAAGAGAGGCGATAGAGTATTAACAGATTGTGTATTGCTATTTGCGGTCTGAGGCCGCAAATAGCAATGTGTTCGGGAAAGGGGAAACAAATTGTGATTAAAAGGATGAAAAAAATCGTTTTGTATTTATTTTGTATTGTGATGACTATATTTTTTATCTATCCGCTCTATTTTATTTTGATATCTTCTACAAAGTCAAATACAATGATTTTCGAAAATCCATTTTTACCATCACTGGATTTTCATTTTGAAAATTTTTCAAAGGCCTGGGCTACCGGGATTGGACGCCAGTTTATGAATAGTCTGATATTGGCCCTGGGGGCAGTCATTGTGACAGCTGTTTTTTCCTGCATGATCGCTTTTGCGCTCACAAGGCTTCGCTTTAAACTGCAGGGCGCGGTCAGGGTATATTTTGTTATGGGTATGATGGTTCCAATCCAGAGTATTATTGTCCCGATCGCGTTTATGACAAATACATTTGGGCTCAGGGATAATTATATTTTATTGATTTTTTTATATTCTGTGTTTTGGATGCCGCTGACTATCTTTATTATCACAGGATTCTTATATAGTATCCCTGTGTCCTTAGAGGAAGCGGCTGTGATAGACGGATGCAGTATTTATAAGGTCTTTTTTAAAATTATTTTGCCATTGATTAGGCCCGCAATTGCTACAGCATCTATTTTCGTATTTATGTATACATGGAATGAATTGCTGACAGCGATGATCATGATCGGGAAATCAGAGCTGCGTACAATTTCCGTAGGGCTTCTTAATTTTGTGGGCGCGCATAACAGCGATTACGGTGCATTGATGGCAGCAATATTAATCGCAATCCTGCCGCCGTTCTTTATGTATCTTTTTATGCAGGAGAATGTGGTAAAAGGGCTGACGTCAGGGGCGAATAAATAGGAGGAGATGAAATATGAAAACAAAGCAATGGTCAGAATTATTAAATTTTACGACGCCGGAGTGGCTGAAAAAGAAAAAATTCGGGATTTACACACATTGGGGGATCTGGTCAGTACCGGCATTTGGCCCTAATGTCACATGGTATCCATATAAAATGTATCAGGAGGGGACTCCGCAATATTCATTTCATTGCAAAAAATATGGACATCCAGCACAGTTTGGATATAAGGATCTGATTCCGCTTTTTACAGCAGAAAAATTTGATGCAGAAGAGTGGGCAGAATTATTTAGAGAAGCGGGAGCCGGATTTGCTGGGCCGATCGCAGAGCATCATGATGGATTCAGTATGTGGGACAGCAGCATAAATAAATGGAATGCCGCAATGATGGGACCGAAAAGAGATATCGTAGGGGAGCTGGAGAAAGCGATTCATAAACAGGGGATGGAATTCCTTACCGCATTTCATCATGCTGAAAACTGGAAGTTTTTCCCTCACTGGGTAAAAGAGTATGATACGGCAGATCCCGAATATGCAGGTCTGTATGGAGAGGCACATAATCAGGAATGGGGTTCAGAGAAACGATACATGCCTCTTCCCATTACCAGAGGATGTGGGATTCCAGATAGTTTTATTGACCAGCAATGGTTTTATCAGGATTTACCAAGCAAACAATTCTGTGAATTGTGGTTTGAAAAGCTCAAGGAAGTTATAGATGGCTACCATCCGGATTATATCTATTTTGACTTTGGAGTAGATTATATCCAGGATGCATATAAAAGAAAATTTCTTACTTATTATCAGGATGCGGCCCGAAGAAATGGACAGGATATTGTTGTTAGCTATAAATGGCATAATTTCCCACTGGGTGCAGGCATCGTACTGCTTGAACAGGGCAGATATGCAAACATGATGTATCATGACTGGATTTCTGAGACCACAGTGGATGATGGGGAAGCATGGGGATATATGGAAGACTGCAAATATAAATCTGCCAAAACCCTTCTTCATTTTCTGATCGATAATGTGAGTAAAAACGGATATATGATTTTGAATGTCGGACCGAAACCTGATGGAACAATAGCTGAGGAAGCCCAAAGGATATTGAGAGATATGGGAAAATGGCTGGAAAAATATGGGGAAGCCATTTATGATACGGTACCTTGGGTGGAGGCGGAGGAAGGACCTACAAAGCTGACGGCTGATGGTTCATTCTGTGAGATGGACAGAGTGGAGTATACTGCGCGGGACATCCGTTATACGATGAAGGATAAAAATATTTATGCGATCTGTCTGGGAGCGCCTAAAAAAGAAATACGCTTGAAAACACTTTTGTATCATTTATACCCGGGAGAAATTAAGAGCATATTCATGCTGGGAGATGAGAAGGAACTGGATTGGCGTCAGGAAGGCTATGAGCTTGTAATTTCTACAGAGAGCAGGAAAACAGATGAAAATGCCACTGTAATTAAAATAGTGAGAGACATGGTATACGGAGAGTAGAGGTGGACTATGAAAAGGTCGGAAGTGAATCAGGCAATCAGGTTTTCGATGGAAACACTGGATAAGATACAGTTTCGCCTGCCGGATTTCGCATATTGGGGAATCAATGAATGGAAGGAAAGAAAAGGAGAATGGGAAAATGTAAAAGATGTGATGCAGGGGTGGGATGTGACAGATTTTGGCTCTGGTGATTTTGCCCATGTCGGCGCAATACTTTTTACCATTCGCAATGGAAATCTGGCCCGTCCGGAGATCGGGGTGCCTTATTGCGAAAAAGTGATCATTTTTAATGATAAGGAAAAACAGGTGATCCCGCTTCATTTTCACAGGAACAAAACAGAAGATATCATAAACAGGGGAAATGGGATCCTGGAGATAGAACTGTTTCATTCGGATGAAGAGGGAAATCCAGATCTGTATAAGCAAGTAGAGGTTTATATGGACGGGATCAGACATCTGGTTAAGGCGGGAGAGATCATATCAATCTATCCTGGTAACAGCATTACGCTGGTGCCAGGGATCTTTCACAGATTTGGAGCAAAAAAGGGGGCCGGCGCACTGGTGGTGGGAGAGGTCTCAAAGGTGAACGATGACAATCTCGATAATGTATTTGCGGATAAGCAGAACAGATTTACGCAGATTTTTGAAGATGAAAAGGCAGAATGGCCGTTAGTCAACGAATATGATGATCTGTAGAATTTTGTAATATCAGATAACGGTGGGATTGTTATAGGATTCACTGTTGTTAGTAAAAAAACAAATTAATTTCTGAGAAAACTTTGGATCTGAAAAGGGAAACGTGCGGCAATATCGTGCTGTGGTTTCCCTTTTCATGTGCATAGGTTTATTTTTTCCAGAGCATTCAAAGCTGCTTTTTAAATACGATAGGATTGTTTGAGACAGCATTGCCTATGTTCGTTACTGTTCACACCCTGGCCGGGCGCGCACATTAACCTATGATCTCCAAAATAATGAAAAAAGATATTTTTATTATTGAACTTGCAGGATATCACAGGTATAATGGACATATTCGAAGGAAAGGAGAGGCATCTTATGAACATGTTATCCATTGAGCAGGAGTTAAAGAACAATTCTTATCCGGGTAGAGGGATCATCCTTGGAAAAAGTGCGGATGGGACAAAAGCGGCTGCGGCATATTTTATCATGGGGCGCAGCGTGAACAGCAGGAACCGCATCTTCGTGGAAGACGGGGAAGGGATTCGCACTCAGGCGTTTGACCCGGCCAAGCTGACGGATCCAAGCCTGGTGATCTATGCGCCGGTGCGCGTGCTCGGCAACAAGACCATTGTGACCAATGGGGATCAGACGGATACGATCTACGAAGGCATGGACAGACAGATGACGTTCGAACAGTCGCTGCGGTCCAGGGAATTTGAACCGGACGTACCCAACTATACACCCCGCATCTCCGGGATCATGCATGTGGAAAATGGAAACTATAATTATGCCATGTCGATCTTAAAGAGCAATCACGGCAATCCGGCGGGCTGCAATCGGTATACATTTGCGTATGAGAATCCGTCTGCGGGAGAAGGTCATTTTATACATACGTATATGCACGACGGAGATCCGCTGCCCAGTTTTGAAGGAGAGCCGAAGCTCATCTCCATACCGGACGACATGGGAGCATTCACGGAGCTTCTGTGGGACAGCCTGAATGAAGAGAATAAGGTGTCGCTCTTTGTGAGATATATTGACATCCAGAGCGGAACATACGAAACCAGAATTGTGAATAAAAATAAATAAGGAGTCGTAACATGAAAGAATTAGAATTAAAATATGGCTGCAACCCGAATCAGAAGCCGTCCAGGATCTATATGCAGGACGGGAGCGACCTTCCCATTGAAGTATTATGCGGGCGTCCGGGATATATCAACTTTTTGGACGCGTTCAACGGCTGGCTGCTGGTGAGCGAGATGAAGAAGGCTACCGGGCTTCCGGCCGCTACCTCCTTCAAGCATGTGTCTCCGGCAGGCGCTGCAGTCGGGCTTCCGCTGTCGGAAACATTGGCGAAGATCTACTGGGTGGATGATCTGGGAGAGCTCTCTCCCCTTGCGTGCGCCTATGCGAGAGCCAGAGGAGCCGATCGGATGTCCTCCTTCGGCGACTTTATCGCCCTGTCCGATGTGTGCGACGTGGATACGGCAAGGCTGATCAAGCGGGAGGTGTCGGACGGTGTGATCGCGCCGGGCTATGAGCCGGAGGCGCTGGAGTTGTTAAAGCAGAAGAAAAAAGGCAATTACAACGTGATCCGGATCGATCCCGCGTATGAGCCGGCGCCGTTGGAGCACAAGGAAGTATTCGGGATCACATTTGAACAGGGAAGAAATGAATTAAAGATTGACGATGAGTTCTTTGCAAAGGTAGTAACCGAGAATAAAGACATTCCGGAAAATGCAAAGCGGGATCTGGCAATCTCCATGATCACGCTGAAATATACCCAGTCCAATTCCGTATGCTATGTGAAGGACGGACAGGCCATTGGGATCGGCGCCGGACAGCAGTCCAGGATCCACTGTACCCGTCTGGCAGGACAGAAGGCGGATAACTGGTGGTTAAGGCAGGCACCGCAGGTTCTTGGGCTTCAGTTTAAGGACGGCATCGGCCGGGCGGACCGGGACAATGCCATTGACCTTTATATCGGAGAGGAATACATGGACGTTCTTGCGGACGGCGTATGGGAGAATACTTTCAAAGTGAAGCCGGATGTATTTACGAGAGAAGAAAAGCGGGCATGGCTGGATAAGATGACCGATGTATCTCTGGGGTCCGACGCATTTTTCCCGTTCGGGGACAATATTGAGCGCGCCCACAAGAGCGGAGTAAAATACGTGGCACAGCCCGGCGGTTCCGTGCGGGACGACAATGTGATCGCGGCCTGTGACAAGTATGGCATGGCGATGGCATTTACAGGACTGCGTCTGTTCCATCATTAAAAAATCCCTGCCTGTACGGCAGCAGGCTGCTGATCAAAAATCTGAGTTTTACTGTGGCAAATCACATAAAACTCAGATTTCGGATTGCAGCCGTACAGGTGGAAAATGCATCGGAGGACGGCATGATATTGGAATCAAAAAGCCCGGAGGACACCTTTCAGATCGGGATGCGCCTCGGGAAGCTGGCGGAAGCAGGGGAAGTCTACACCCTGACAGGAGATCTGGGAGTCGGGAAGACCGTATTTACACAGGGATTTGCAAAAGGGCTGGGGATTGACGAATCCGTAAACAGCCCCACTTTTACGATTCTGCAGATTTACGAGGGCGGCAGGCTGCCGCTGTACCATTTTGACGTTTACCGCATCGGAAGCGTGGAAGAGATGGAAGAGACCGGATACGAAGAATACATCATGGGGGACGGTGTGTCCCTGATCGAATGGGCGGATCTGATCGAAGAGATTTTGCCCCGGAAGCGTACCCGGGTTTTGATCGAGAAGGATCTGGAAAAAGGATTTGATTATCGGCGGATCACGGTGGAGCTGACAGGAGAGCAGACGGATTGAGCATGTCATATGCCGGGACAGTGATGCGGCGGAGGATATACGGAACGCCGGATCGATCTGCCGCCCGGTATCATTTGAAAGTGAGATAAGACAGGAATAGAAAGGATGCGGGACATGAAGGTGCTGGCGATAGAGAGCTCCGGGCTGACGGCCTCGGTTGCCGTTGTGGAGGAGACCCGTACCGTAGCAGAATATACGGTGGATTATAAAAAAACACACTCCCAGACATTGCTGCCTATGATCGACGAGGTGGTACGGATGACAGACCTGGATCTGGCGGAGATTGATGCCATAGCTGTGTCAGGGGGGCCGGGGTCCTTTACCGGACTTCGGATTGGCTCTGCCACGGCAAAGGGGCTGGGGCTTGCGCTGGATAAGCCGCTGATCCATGTGCCTACGGTAGACGGGCTTGCCTACCAGGTGTACGGCTGCGGGGATATCATCTGCCCCATCATGGACGCGCGCAGGAATCAGGTCTACACGGGAATCTATACATTCTCCGCAAGGGCGGGAAAAAAAGAAGGGATCCGTGAGGTGGATCCGGTTTTCCAGGTGCTGCGGATGCAGATGGCCATAGCTGTGGAGGATCTGATCCGGAGGCTCAACAACTATAACAGGCCGGTGGTGTTCCTGGGGGACGGAGTGCCGGTTTATCGGGAAATGCTGTCTGCCGGGCTGAAGGTTCCCTATTCGTTTGCGCCGTCCTATATGAACCGGCAGCGAGCCGCTGTGGTCGGAGCGCTGGGGATCCGTTATTATAAGGCGGGAAAATACGAAACCGCCATGGAGCATCAGCCGGAATATCTGCGGCAGTCCCAGGCAGAACGGGAACGTGCCCAGCGGGAAAAGACAGCAAAGCTTGTTATACGGGAACTGAAAGCCGAGGACGCAGCGGCTGCTGCGGAGATCGAGTATCAGAGCTTTCCGGACCCATGGAGCCAGAACGGGATATTGGACACCGTCTCGAATCCCGGTACCATCTGCCTTCTGGCGGAAAAAGCGGGAAAAACCGTGGGATATTTGTTTGCGTATACGGCGGGGGATGAGGCGGAGATCGCGCGGATCGCCGTAGCCGGCGAGCAGAAGAGGCAGGGCGTGGGAAAGAGCCTTATGAGGATGCTGGAAGAGATCAGCAAAAAGAAGCAGATCCGCAGGCTGCTGCTGGATGTGCGGGAAAGCAACCGGGAGGCAAGGGCATTTTACGAAAAAATGACCTTTCAGGAGGACGGGATCCGCAGGGGCTTCTACCAGGATCCACCGGAGGATGCGGTCCTGATGAGCAGGGAGCTGTAACGGTACTGCAGGGCGGTGTTCCATGATGCAGAGGATAATTGTATTCGGGACAGCAGAGGAACAGGTGTGCAGATCCGGATATGGGAAGACTTTACATTGGATTTTCGCATCCAGTCATGGGAGCGTTTCCCAGTGGGAAACAGAAGAAAAAAACGTTATAATTTAGGCGTAGCAGAACTTACACAGTATTTGAATATACGGAGGAGGAAGTTGTATGCGCCAATATCATCATATTAAAAAAACAGAAGAGATCAAAGAAATCAGTAAGATGATCTGCAACCAATGCGGGAAAGAGATTCCGGTTGTGAACGGCCAGGCCCGGGAAGGGGTGTTCAGCGCGGACTACAGCTGGGGATATTTTTCGGAAAAGGACGGGGAGAAGCATTCCTTCGAGCTGTGTGAGGAATGTTATGACGCCCTGCTGAAGGGATTTCGCATACCGGCTGAAATAGAAGAACAGTGGTGAATGCTGTTCAAACCATTTGCTTTGACGGAGGAATGGAGAGGATTATGTTAGATGTATGTTTGCTTGGATGCGGTGGGATGATGCCGCTTCCTTACCGCTGGCTGACTGCGCTGATGACCAGATTCAACGGCAGCAGCCTTCTGATCGACTGCGGGGAGGGTACGCAGATCGCAATCAAAGAGAAGGGATGGAGCTTTAAACCCATCGACGTACTTTGTTTTACACATTATCATGGAGATCATATCAGCGGCCTTCCGGGGCTGCTTCTTACGATGGGAAACGCGGAACGCCGGGAGCCTCTGACCATGATAGGCCCGAAAGGTTTGGAGTGGGTGGTCAATTCGCTCCGTGTGATTGCGCCGGAGCTGCCGTTTCCCATCCATTTTCAGGAGATCGAAGGAGCGGAGCAGACCTTTGAGATGAACGGCTATCGGCTGAAAGCATTTCGGGTGAACCATAATATTCCATGCTATGGATATACCATGGAAATCGACCGGGCGGGAAAGTTTGACCCGGAGCGGGCGCTGTCTCAGGAAATCCCTCAGAAATACTGGCGGTATCTGCAGAAGGGCGAGTCCGTGGAGGCCGAGGAGGGGCGGCTTCTGACCCCTGACATGGTGCTGGGACCTCCGCGGAAGGGGATCAAGCTGACCTACACGACGGATACCAGGCCGACACGTTCCATCGTGGAGCATGCGGAGTATTCCGACCTGTTTATCTGCGAGGGAATGTACGGAGAAAAGGAAAAAGCGGCCAAGGCCGTGGAATATAAGCACATGACATTTTATGAGGCGGCGCAGCTCGCGAAGGACGCCCAGGTGAAGGAAATGTGGCTGACCCATTACAGCCCGTCCATGACCAGGGCGGAGGTCTATATGAACGAGGTGCGCAAGATCTTCCCGGCGGCAAAGGCAGGAAAGGACAAAATGTCGGTTACAATGAAGTTTGGCGATGATCCCAAATAGCGCTTGCGGCAATTCCTTTGCAGGCAGGGACCGATGCAATGAGTGAAAGTGAAATAAAGAGCAGGTGGGAATATGAAAGAAATCAGGGATATGAATATACTGGCAATTGAAAGCTCCTGTGATGAGACGGCCGCGGCAGTGGTGCATAACGGGAGGGAGGTCTGTTCGAATATCATTTCCTCCCAGATCGAACTGCACAAGCTGTACGGCGGCGTGGTTCCTGAGATCGCGTCCCGGAAGCATATTGAAAAGATTAATCAGGTCATTGAGGAAGCACTGCGGGAGGCTCAGGTGACACTGGATGATATTGACGCCGTGGCCGTGACCTACGGTCCCGGCCTGGTGGGCGCGCTGCTGGTGGGCGTGGCGGAAGCCAAGGCCATTGCCTATGCACGACATCTGCCGCTGATCGGTGTACACCATATAGAAGGACACATTTCCGCAAATTATATCGAGCATCCGGATCTGGAGCCGCCTTTTTTGTGTCTGGTCGTATCCGGAGGACATACCCATCTGGTCTGCGTGCGGGATTATGGGAAGTATGAGATTCTGGGGCGTACCCGGGATGACGCGGCGGGAGAAGCCTATGACAAGGTGGCGCGGGCCATCGGACTGGGATATCCCGGCGGGCCCAAGATCGACCGTCTGGCAAAGGAGGGCGATTCGGACGCAATTCCATTTCCCAGGGCGCATATTGCGGACGCGCCATTTGATTTCAGCTTCAGCGGATTGAAGTCTGCGGTCCTCAATTACATCAACGGCTGTCAGATGAAGGGAGAGACCTTCCGGCCTGCGGATGTGGCGGCATCCTTCCAGAAGGCGGTGGTTGATGTGCTGGTGGAGCATTCGATGAAAGCCGCGGAGGAATACGGGATGGGAAGATTTGCCATCGCCGGGGGCGTGGCTTCCAACAGTGCGCTGCGGGAAACCATGAAAAAGGCGTGTGAGGAGCGAAATCTGAAATTCTACCATCCTTCGCCCATCTTCTGCACGGACAACGCGGCTATGATCGGGGCGGCGGGATATTATGAGTACCTGGCCGGAACCCGGCACGGATGGGATCTGAATGCGGTGCCGAATCTGAAGCTGGGGGAGCGTTGACCGGCTGTACAGGGATAACAGGATATATTGTGATAAAAATGGGTTGCATACTATATGTTGTGGCTCGGTCGATCGGCTGTGACGAGATACCTTGGGTATACCTTGCGAAGCGGTCGATCGGCTATGACGAGATGCACTTAGTACATCATTGCATTAATAACTGAGTAAATAGTGCCCGCTGTTCACACCATCGCTGCGTTGGAGTCAGTCAACGATGCTACCAGCATCGCCTCCCTCCTCCGTCTTGCGCTACTGTAAACATCAGACGCTATTTACTTCAGAATTAGTGCAATGATGTACTAGGTATATTGTATTCCATATGGAGATCAGATAGGGGGGCACAATGGAAAAATCGTATTGCACCGCAGTCGTCCTGGCGGCAGGCAGGGGGAACCGCATGGGAACGGAAGTGCATAAGCAATATCTTCTTCTGGCAGGAAAGCCGATCGTCTGCTATTCGCTGCAGGTATTCCAGGAATCAGATATCATTGACGAGATCATCCTGGTGACCGGGGAAGGAGAAGAGGACTACTGCCGGAAGAATTTTGTGGAGAAATACGGGATTACCAAGGTGAGCAGGATCGTGACAGGCGGAAAAGAGCGTTTCCATTCGGTCTGGAACGGACTTCGGGAGATTCGGGAGGACGGATATGTGTTCATCCACGATTCCGCACGTCCGTTTGTAGATGAGGAAATGCTGTCACGGCTGTATGAAATCGTGCGGCTGGACAAGGCATGTGTGGCCGGGATGCCGGTGAAGGATACGATCAAGATCGTGGATTCGGAATGCAAGGTAAAGGACACACCGGACCGCGGCACGCTGTGGATGGTGCAGACACCCCAGGTATTTGAGACAAAGCTTGTAAAACAGGCGTATGAAATGTTGATGCAGGATCAGGAGAAGCAGGCCCGGGGAGAATCTGGCGGCGCTTGCCGCGGCGGATATACTGTGACAGATGACGCGGGCGCAGTAGAGATCATGCTGGGGCATCCGGTGAGGATGGTGAAGGGATCCTATAAAAATATAAAGATCACCACTCCGGAGGATCTGGAAGTGGGAGAGGTATTTGCCGGCCGGGGGAATTCCTGACCGGCCTTTTCTGATGTAAACCGGTGCGGCAGATTTGTATGGCGTTTCAGAACTGTCCCGGAGAAAAAACGCGAACTATTTCAGAGCATTTCGGGATCATTCCTTAGTATTATAATTACGTTTTAGGAGATTGACTTCATGCATATGCGGACAGATTAAATGGTAAAATAATGTTCGTGTGTATATTCAGAAATTTAGGAACTGTATCAGTTATTTCCATACAGTTCCTCAGAATGTGATGATAGAAGGAGCTTTCATAGTATGAGCGCAGGAACAGAATTTTTGGCAGTTGTTATGGAAAAACTCCGGGGAAGGATCCGGGAGCTGGACGAAACGATAGAATTTGTGCAGAAGGATATCGAGGGGATGCACGAATATTATTGGGAAAATTATACGGAGATGGACCAGTACGGCTATGAGAATTTTGATAACAGCCAGGCCCTTCTGACACAGATCAATGCAAATCAGGAGAATCTGAATATGAGACGGCGGCTGAAAAGGATGCTGGATTCTCCGTTTTTCGGAAGGGTAGATTTTATCTATGACGGCGATGATGAGGCGGAAACCTTTCATATTGGGATTGGAAATTTTTCGGAAAAGCGGGGCGGGATTCCTCTGATCTATGACTGGCGCGCTCCGGTCAGCGGTTTGTTTTACGATTATGACAGGGGGCCTGCGTCCTATGAGGCACCGAGCGGGAGGATGCATGGGGAGATCAGCTCCAAGTGGCAATACAAGATCCGGGGCGGCAGGATGATCTATGAATTTGAGAGCGATATGAAGATCGACGACGACATCCTGAAACAGGAGTTGGGAACCAACAGCGATACTCAGTTGAAAAATATTGTGCGCACGATCCAGAAGGAGCAGAACGCCATTATCCGGAATACAAAGGATAAGGTCCTGGTGATCCAGGGGGCGGCGGGAAGCGGAAAAACCTCTGTAGCCCTGCACCGAATCGCCTATCTGCTGTACCATGACCGGGAGAACTTACGTTCCTCGAATATACTGGTGCTGTCGCCGAATAGCGTATTTTCTGACTACATTTCCCATATCCTTCCGGAGCTGGGGGAGGAGAATATCCGGGAAATGAGTCTTGACCTGTTTGCGTATCGGGAATTGAAGGATACGGTGGCTGACTGCGAGGACAGATACCATCAGATCGAGCGTCAGATCCGGGAAGTATGGGCGGGCCGAAGCGCTCCGGCGTATCGGAATATGGGAACCGAAGGAAGTATACAGGAACAAAGCGACAGCAGTTTACTGCCGGAAGAAACGGACGGAGACCATCAGAATGCGGAAGCATGTTACCGTTGGAAGCAGTCCAAGGAATTTGTACAGTGCGTGGAAGGATTTCTTGTGGAGCTGGAGGATCGTCTGGTGGATTTCCAAGATGTGGAATATAAGGGCATGGAGAAAAAGGCGGAGGAGATCCTGAAGCTGTTCTACTATAAATTCTCCGGAGTGCCGCTGCTGTCTAGAATGGATGCAGTAATGGAGTGTTTTGTGGATGAATATGAGACGCTCCATGATAAAACACTTCCGGAAGAAGAATTGCTGGTGATCCGGGAGAGATTTGAGAGTCTCTATGTGACCACGGATCTGTATGTGATCTATAACTGGCTGCTGGAGGATTCCGGATATCCGGCGCTGCGGGATGTACCGGAGGAGAAGCGATTTTTGAAATATGAGGATGTGTATCCCCTGCTGTATCTGAAATACCGGCTTCTGACCGGGGCGGCGCGCCGGAACATCCGCCATCTGGTCATTGATGAAATGCAGGATTATTCCTATCTGCAGTATGTGATCCTGGGGCTTTTGTTCCCGTGCAATATGACGATCCTGGGCGACCGCGCACAGACGGTGGATCAGGAGCCGATGGATGTGCTGACCTTTCTTCCGGAAATATTCGGCAGGAAGATCCGGTGCATTGAGATGAAAAAAAGCTATCGGAACACGGCGGAGATCGCGGAATATGCAGGAAAGATCACGGGAATTGAGGGAGTAGAGTATTTCCAGAGGCATGGGAAGGCTGTGGAGGAGAGATGGCTGGCATCCAGGGAAGAAGCGCTGGATGAGGTGCTGCGGCAGGTACGGCTGATAAGGCTGGAAGCGGAAGCGGCCGGGGAAGAACGTGGAACAGACGAACGGCGGGAAATACCTGGGGCAGAGGAAATGAGAGGAGCTTCCAAAGCAGGCCCAACGAGAGAAAAGAGCAGTGCAGAAAGTGGATCAGAAATAGAATATGAGAATGCGGCCGTCCTGACGATGACGGAAGAGGAAGCGATCGACGCATACCGTTATCTCAGGGAACGGCGGGAGGATGTATATTATATCGACAGGGACAGCAGCCTGTTCCAGAAGGGGATCACGGTGACCACCTTTTATCTGGCGAAGGGACTGGAATTTGACCAGGTGTTTGTACTGGGCGGCGAGAAGGAAAGTCCGCTGTTTCAGCAGTTCCGGTATATCTGCGCAACACGGGCTCTGCATGAGCTGTATGTATATGATTTTGGGGCGTAACGGTCTGAATGTAAGCTTACAAAATGAGGAGGCGGTCATTTGAAGGAGCAGGACAGGGCATTAGCTGAAAAGGTTCTGGATTACTGGTTTACAATGGAATTTTTGGCTCAGGATCCATTTCCGGATCATCCGGAGCTGATCAACAGAGTGAAAAAGCGGAAGCAAAATCCGCCCGGAGGCCGAGAAAAAAGCACTCCGATCATCGAGGACTTTCTATTGCTCCGGGGCAGCTCCTGCCGGGAGACGCTGTATGAGGTGATCGCAAAAGAGGCCCGGGCCTGCGGGATGAAAAAGTGGGGAAACATGACCATTTATATCGGGAAGGTCAGGCGGGAAAAGTGCATCGACCGGATTGCGGAGGTTCTGCCGTTTACAGCGGAGGACGGGGGCAGGCCGGAAAAAAATACGGATCAGATCGCATGGGCCAGCCTCCAGCTTTCGCCTTCAGGAGAGTACATCAGGTATTCGCTGTCCCTGTCTGCCATTCTGTGGGCGCTCAGGCAGGTGAAGTCTGCCAAAGGGGATCTGTCTGCGTCCCTGGACGCAGCCCTGTATGCAGAGGCGGTAGAAGAACTGGAAACCATGTTTTTTTGCCCGGAAGCCGCTCAGTCCGAGGGACAGGAAGAGGAGGACGACGATACCCTGCAGTCCTTTTCGGCAGGCGCAGTAACATTTGACCGGCTCCGCGGTCTTTATCAGGAGATCGAGAAGCGGTATCTCAAGGGGAACATACAGAATACCGAGACAGAAAAGGATGCTTATGAAGAGGTTTACGCGGTTCAATTTCAGATGTTTGCGGACGGAAGGATTAAAAGTAAAAAAGAAGAGGATCAGTATCTGGGGCTGACGCATGATTATTTTTCCAATGATATCAGGCTTGTCCAGGAACAGATCAGAAGCGGGGCATTGGAGGACAACTGCCATATGGGAAAGGACCTGCTTGCCTATGTGACGGTCTTAAAAGAGCGGGAAACGGAAGGTATCGATCTGGTAGATCCCGGAAAGCAGGGGAAAGCGGAATATCAAAAGCAGATCCAGGAGATTTTATCCGTGGAAAATGCGCCTCTTGGAAAATGGCCGTCCAGATTCATGCCTGCCTTTATGCAGCAGACGGCCATCAACCTTGCGATTGGCAAAGGCTGTTCCGAACTGTATGCGGAAAATGGGAATATTTTTTCTGTCAACGGACCTCCCGGAACGGGAAAAACGACTCTGCTCAAAGAAATTGTAGTCAGCAACATCATAGAGCGGGCCATCCTGCTTTCGGAATATAAAAATCCGGAGGATGCCTTCGAAGAGCATGATTTTCTTCGCGGCGAGGAGCCGGGAAATGCTTATTCAAAGTACACACGCCATTGGTACAGCCTGAAAAATGACGAGATCAACCGGTATAGTATGCTGGTGACATCGTGCAATAATGCTGCGGTCGAAAATATTTCCAAGGAGCTTCCCAAAAAGATGACAGGCGATCTGTCGCCTCTGGACGGGGATCCTGAGGAGCTTCGCGGGGCGCTGGCAGAAGTGGGCAGGCTCTTCGAACCAGAGGAATCTGACGTGATTGAGACCACATGTCAGGGAGGAAAAGGCAGTGAGAAGATCCAATACAGAGACATTTATTTTACAAAATATGCACAGGAGCTTTTGGACGATACGGAGGTCTGGGGACTGGTGGCTGCTCCGTTGGGCAGAAGATCGAATCTGAATCAATTTTATCAGAAGGTACTGTATCCCCTGGGGTGGGATTTTTACGGGAAGAAGGAGACGGCCCCAAACAGGCTTCCGTCCTACCAAAAGGCAAGGAAACAGTTTTTGCGTCAGTTGGAGATTGTCAGAGAGATGCAGAGCGCACTGGGAAAAGCCGGGGCGCTGTCAAAAAGGAAAGCGGAAGCTAAAGCCTCGGCCGCCAGGATTGAGATGGAATCCGGAAGGGCAATAGCTGAGGCAGAGCAGAATATCAAAAAAGGAAGAGCTGTTTTATCCGAGTTAGAGAAAGCCAAAGAGCAGATCTGCGCAAATATGCTTGCCTGTAAAAAAGCAGCGGAGCAGGCGGAGACAATGCGGCAGAGCAAAAAGGAAGAGCTGTCTGGGGTGAGAGAAAAAAGGAAAAGAGCTTTGGAAAAGGAACTTGAAAAGAGAAATTCTGTAAGCGGAATACAGAAGCTATTCCAAAAATCAAAATACAAAGCTGCTATGAAGCTTGCCGAGGAATACGGCCGGGAGGCCGGAGAGCTGGAAGCCGTGATCTCCGATCTGGAATCTGAGCTGGAGCTTTTGAACCAAAATGCGGAGGAAGCCCTGACGCTGAGCCGCCAAGCGGAACGAGAATACCAGTCACATCGGTCAGAGACTGCGAGGTATGCACAGTGGATCAGCAGTGAGGAGGAAAAAGCTGCGGATCACAGAAAGAAGATATTTCAGGCACAAAGAGAAGCAGAAATGGCCCGAAAGGAATACGAATCGGAGATATCCCAATACACTGGCGCGGGCAGGATGGACGAGAGAGTGGTCATCAATGAAAGCTTTGTGGAAAAACTGCTTTCCAAGGATATCCGAACATCCACTGATGCCCAGGTGGCAAATCCCTGGTTTACCCAGCGATACAACCGGGAGCGGGAAAAATTGTTTGGGTATGCGATGCGCATGAACAAGGAATTCGTGGTTTCTTCCAATCACTGCAGAGACAATTTCGTTACGTTATCTCATTATTGGGGGCTGCGGATGGGGGATGAAAATGAAAGGATCCTGTTCCATCAGGAGGACAAAGAGCTTATGGTGCCTGCCCTTTTTCAGACCCTGTTCTTACTGGTGCCCGTATTGTCTTCCACGTTTGCTTCGGTGGGAAGGCTGCTCAAGGACATCACACAGCCCGGGGTGATCGGTACGCTGGTCGTGGATGAAGCGGGGCAGGCACAGCCGCAGATGGCTCTGGGAGCGCTTTACAGAAGCCGGCGGGCGGTCATTGTGGGAGATCCGAAACAGGTGGAGCCGGTGGTCACCGATGACCTGATCCTGCTTCGGAAGGCATACCAGGATCCGACGCTCAAGCCTTATAAGAAAAAGACGCTGTCCGTGCAGGCATTTGCCGATGGACTGAACCGGTTTGGTACATATCTGGACAACGGTACGGAGTACCCGGAGTGGGTAGGCTGTCCGCTGCTGGTTCACAGGCGATGCATTTCCCCAATGTACGACATTTCCAACGAAATCTCGTATAACGGGATCATGAAGCAGCAGACCCGGCCGCCCAAACCGGAGAAGGCCGCAAGGTTTATTTATGAGAAATCGCAGTGGATCAATGTAAAGGGCGAGGAAAAGGGAAATAAGAATCACTTTGTAGAGGCCCAGGCCCGGAAGGTCTGCGAACTTCTGGAAATTGCGTTTTCCAAAAATCCGGAGCCTGGTATCTATATCATCAGTCCATTTACGACCGTGGTCGCCGGAATCCGGAAATATATTGATCAATACTGCAAAGAAAACGCCGGCCGGACCAGGATCAACAGCAGATATATTCTGGATCATGACCAGAAAAAAATCGGCACGGTCCACACATTTCAGGGGAAGGAGGCTGATGAGGTGATCTTCCTGCTGGGCTGCGATCCAGGCGAAGGGGCAAAAGGGGCCGTCCGGTGGGTGAACCGGAATATTGTAAATGTTGCGGCGACCCGCGCGAAATTCCGGCTGTATGTGATTGGAGACGAGGACGCCTGGAAGGAATCGGCCTGCATCAGCGCCGCAAAGAATATCATAGATACCTTTGCTATCAAAGAGATCAAATCCATCCTGGAGCAGGATCTTCAGGAGGAGGAGCGGAGAGAAGCCTTGCTGAAAGCATCTGCGGGATTGCCTTCGGTTACCGCGTTTTCCACGGCTGAGGTGGAATATGAAGAGGATGCGGTGGACTACAGCATTGATACCTCCGGTCTGATCCAGGGATTGAATGAAGAATTTCTGACCACGGAGCTGACCTCGTCCCAGCTGGGCAAATTTGGCTTTGACTCCGGAAAGGCTCTCGATCAGCTGTCTGGCAGAGTCAGGGATAATCTTCTGCTGGGAATGAAGCTGTACTTTCTTCTGGAGCCGGTCTATCGGGTCAATCCCGGGTTTGACGCCTCCTGCTGCGCAATCCTTTTCTGCAAGGCAATGGAGCTGCGGATGAAGGACTGCTTCCTCAAAAGCCTGCAGGAACTGTTTCCCGAATTTAAGATTCGGGGAATGGGAAAGGGCAGAGGCACCGTAGCGCTCAAGGACGCCAAATACGAAGAGCTGACGCTTGGGGCATTTGGCGTGATCCTGAGAAATCACAGGGCGGAACTTGGACGGCGGATGCAGGCGGCAGGAAATCCGCAGTACGATGAAAACTGGTGGAGGGCCTTTGAAGCACGGCTGCAGGACTGCGCCAACAGGAGAAATCAATGCTGCCATTCGGGGCTGTTTAGCTGGATGGATCATTTGCGTCTGCTGGCGGATCTGTTCCGGGTTGATAAAACAAAGGGGAGAGATCCAAAGATCGGCGGGATTCTGTTTGAGAGTGCGGTTGGGATGGGGCTGAGCGGTTCTGAGCAGGTGTGATTGGTTTAAAGAAGAGAGAAATGGGAAACATGATACTGGGCGTAATCAATTTGATGTGAGTATATAAGTATGTATATAGACAGGAGGGTACCGGCAAATGAATTTTCATACATTTGAATCTATGCTTTCAATTGGAAAGACGGTTGCTGTGGAATTTAAGCGTTGTGGAAATGGAATTGAACACGATGTATACGAGAGCGTTTGCTCTTTCCTGAACCGATTTGGCGGTGATCTGTTTATGGGGGTATTGGATGATGGTACTGTGACGGGTGTGCCGGAGAAGGCTGCTGGCGATATGATTAAAAATTTCATCAGTGTGATCAGTAATCCGGTTCACTTTACACCGACGGTCTATCTTGCGCCGGAGCTGCTGAAGTATAAAGGTCATACAGTGATTCATGTACATGTGCCGCCCAGCGCAGAGGTTCACAGTTATAAAAAAGTAATCTATGACCGGGTAGATGATGCAGACGTGAAAGTGACGGCAACCGCGCAGATTGCGTCTATGTACATCCGAAAGCAGAATATTTTTACAGAGAAAAGAATTTATCCGTATGCTTCGGAAGAAAATCTGCGGCTTGACCTTTTGCCTCGGATTCGAAAGATGGCAGTCAATAACGCCGGAGGAAGGCATCCATGGGAGAGCATGAGTGATCAGGAACTGCTGAAGAGTGCAGGTCTGTATGGTATGGACATTGCCACGGGAGAAAAGGGATATAATCTGGCGGCGATTCTTCTATTGGGTAAAGATGATGTGATTATGAATGCCTGTCCTGCATATGAAACGGATGCTCTTGTACGTAAGGTCAATGCTGACAGATATGATGACCGAGAGATTATTCGGACGAACTTGATCGAAAGTTTTGATCAGCTGATGGATTTTGCAAGAAAGCATCTGCCGGATAAATTTTTTCTGGAAGATGTAAGCAGGGTCAGCCTTAGAAACATTCTTGCAAGGGAAATGATCAGCAATATACTGATGCATCGGGAATTTACCAGTTCCTATGCGGCAAAATTTGTGATTCAGAAAGAACGGATGTATACGGAAAATGCGAACCGGGCTCTCAGGAAAGGCGTTATCACTCCGGATAATCTGGAGCCGGATCCGAAGAATCCGATCATAGCATCCTTTTTCAGGAATATAGGCAGAGCTGACAGACTGGGATCCGGCGTGAGAAATCTGTTCAAATACAGTAAGTATTATTCGGGGCAGGATCCGGAGTTTCAGGAAGGGGACGTATTTCGGATCATTGTTCCGCTGGATGAAGAGTACTCTTTTGATTATGGTCTGGATCATGAGGCTGGGGAAATGATTGGCGGTGGGACTGCTGTAAAGACTGACGGTAAAACTACCGATAAAGCCGATATTAAAGATGAAACTACCGATAAAATTGCTGTAAAAACTACCCATAAAGTTGATGTTAAAGGTGAGACTACCGATAAAATTGACTTAAAGACTACCGGAAAAACTGGCGTAATCACTGAAACTACCTATAAAACTGATTTAAAAACTACCGTAAAACCACCGAAAAAATTGACACAAACGGAAGAAAAAATTATTTTTGCTGTGCAGGATAATCCGAATATTACACAATTAGAACTGGCAAAACATATAGGCCTGTCAGTTGATGGGGTTCGATATGCGGTAAAAAATTTAAAAGCAAAAGGAGTGCTAAGCCGGAAAGGATCCAGGAGACGCGGAAGCTGGCTGATTCATTTCGAATAAAGCATACAATTTTTCTCTGCCGACAGGCGCTTAAAAAATAGCTTGCCTGTCGGCAGGAATCACATTTCTTCATTTTCCAATTATATAAAAATTTAATCTTATAAGAGTGGCTGGAAGGCCTACTTAAAAAATTCCTCAATCGGCACGGACAACACCTGAGAAAGTCCATACAATTCGATATCCGTTACGGTCCTGCTCCCGTCCTCTATTCGGGAGACAGAACCGCGGCAGACATAGATTGCCAGCGTCTCCAGTTTGTCTGACAATTGCTGCTGGCTCATACGTCGTTCTTTCCGCAGCATCCTCATTTTTTTTCCAACTAAATTCTTCTGTTTGGTGTCAATGATTCGCGGCATAAAAACTCCTTTCTTGCTTGCAATAGGACACCTTCAATGCTATATTATTTGGAAACAAAAAATGTCCTGTCAAAAGACAATATATGGAATCGGATGACGTAATATGTTATTAACAAAGGAATTGAAAATTATTTCAACTGTGACAGAATGTGTCCATGTGTTCCTTTATAATCATTGATAGTGACTGTTCGGAATCGCAGGTTTGCGGCGGAACATCCGCACAGCAGACGGCATGTGCCGGCTGTCCAGAATACGATAGTGTGCGGAAAGATTGCAGGCGGCAGGGGTTCTTGCATACCATAGTATGTAAAAAAGCTAAACGGCAAGCTTTCTGCATGGCGGAGATTGATAAAAGAATACGAGGAGGCAATACGATGGGAAACGGTACGGAAGATAAGGCAGAACGGATCTTAACGATTTACACGAAGCTTAAGCAGAGGAAAATCATTTATAAGGATGCATTAATTGAAAAATACGGAGTCAGCGCCAGAACGGTTCAAAGGGACATTACTGATATTCAGGAATTTCTGCAGAGCCAATTCATGGAAGAGGGAAATATCCAGGAGATTGTATTTGATAAAAGGGCGGGTGGATATCGGCTTCGGATTAAGCGGACCAATGAATTGAATGGGAAAGCGGTTCTGGCGGCCTGCAAGATCCTTCTGGAAAGCAGGGCGCTGGCAAAAACGGAAATGCTCCCGATCCTATATAGTCTGACTGCGTTATGCGATACCGATTCGGGGGCGGCGGATGTAAAGGATATGCTTGGCAATGAAATTCAGAATTATACGGAACTGAGGCATGGACAAAAACTGCTCGATCGGATCTGGGATCTGGAACAGGCTGTAAAAGCGCATAAATATACAGAAGTCACGTACAAGACTCAGCAGGATCATGGGAGAGTAACAGAGAAAATAAAACCTGTGGGAATTGTGCTGCGGGATTTCTATTTTTATCTGGTGGCTTACGGCGCAGAGGAAGACAGTGAAAAAAACAGTGATCCGAAAAATGTGTTTCCTGTATTTTATCGGGTGGACAAGATTCAGGAATATACGGTTATGGAAGAATATTTCCGTGTTCCGTATGCAGGCAGATATGAGGAGAGTGAGTTCAGAAAACGGATCCCGTTCATGCAGAGCGGGGCTTTGAGAAAGGTGGAGTTCCAGTATGTCGGAAAAGCATTGGAGTCTGTGCTGGACCGCCTGCCTTCGGCAGCTGTGATACAGAAGGATCAGGACGGATATCTGATCGAAGCGGAAGCGTTCGGGCCGAGAATTGAAAGATGGCTCAGGGGGCAGGGGGACAATGTAAAAAATCTGCGGGTTATATGAAATCGAAATAAGAGAAGGTACGGCGTAAGAAAATAATTCAGTTGGTAGATTGCAATCGTATAGTCGGAATAATTTCTGCATCGTATTTCGTTTTAAATACAATAGAAGGAGGGCGCGGGGCGGGAAAGTCCGCAGTAGAATTATGGAAGATTTGATCAAAGAGATATACGATAACAAGATGGAAAAAAGTAAATGGAATCGAACAGATTATGAGATTGAAAAGGAAATCCAGGATCTGCTGCAGCATGAAGAGGAGCATCTGCCGCCCGAAGAGTATGAAAAGTGCAGGAACAAGATGTATCAGGCGGCATTTGCAGGAAAAGAGAAAGGATTTGCCGAAGGGTTCCGGTATGGAGTCAGATTGACCGCGGAATGCTTCATTCAGAAGGACGATCCTGGAGAATCCTGACAATCTCCAGAATCTGCTTTTTGGTGCGGTCGGTACAGGAGTGAAGTTCATGTAAGATCTCCTGCTCCAGTACAGAAGAGGTCTGGTCGTACTCATCGGCAAGGATATAGTCGATGGTCGTATCTAAGGCATTGCAGACATGGACCAGGGTGGGGAGAGAGATTTTAACACGGTTGTTTTCAATGTTGCTGATGTGGCTGGTGTTTACGTCAGCGACGTTGGCGACGTATTCCTGGGTAAGGCCTTTGGAAAGGCGGATTTCACGGATCTTTGCGCCGATTCGGGTAAAGTTGATTTCTTTCATGGAAAAACCTCATTATAATAAACTTTATTTAATTGTAATATTTATATAGTTATGATATAATCAGTTATAACTAAAATTATTTTTTTAATAGAAATAAATACTAAGGGGGGAGGAGTGAGAATTAATATAGAAAAAAGATTAGGAAAGATATAAATTCATTTCAAACTATACTTATACTTGAATGGAGGAAAAAAAGATGTTTTTAGCGGAAATGAAGGACAATCAGAAAGAAGCATTTATGACTTTGGCATATGCATTGATTTCAGCAGATGGAATTTTAGATGAAAAAGAAGACCTTATGATGATGCAGTACAAATTAGAAATGAGTTTACCCTTTTCTTATAAAGAATCAGAAGGCGAGGTAGATAATGCTGTTGAACTTTTTTTACAAGAGTCAGACAGCTTGAAGAAAAAAATTATTTTTGAACTGGTAGCGCTTGCTTATACTGATGGAAATTATGTAGAGAAAGAACGTCTGTTAATTGAAAAACTCCAGACGAATTGGGGAATAGCTGTAGATTTTGCGAAAAAATGTGAACCTTATATCTTGGAATTAACGAAGCTTTACGAAAAAATTGGAAAATTTGTAGGATAAAATCAGTTTGATAAGGGAGAAATGAAAATGACCGGAAATTACGTAATGAATATCGGAAATGGATATATGCCCGATCCTAAAGAGCCAATCTTGCCGTCACTTTTTCAAGAGTATGAGAGAGTACTGGTTGAAAGCCTGGTATCTTCATTTGGTCTGGATTTCCTTATCAAAGATCAGCATGGAGGAGATGTAGATACAATCCATAATGTTCGACAGATTGGAAAAGATCCACAGATGTACTATAAAAATAAGGAGAATCAAAAAGCATATGAAGAACGTGGAAAATATGATTCACGGCAATACCACGGCGATCCGCGATATTTGGCTCAAAAGCGGGAGAATAATGCTCAAAAAAGTGAAGGAATTTTAAAAGATGCATATACTGGAAAAAAAATTAATGAAAATGAGAAAAGTGATCTTGATCATGTTATTTCAGGAAAAGAAATTCACGATGACCCGGGACGAGTATTGGCTGGTTTAAATGGATTTGATTTGGCAAATAGCCCGGAAAATCTGCAGGAGACGAATCCCCATACAAATCGTTCAAAAAAAGCGGACTCAATGGAGCAATTTCTTGATAAACATGGTGATGATTACACAGAAAAGCAAAAAGAAAATATGAGACAAAAGGATGCTATAGCCCGAAAGGAATATGAAGCAAAGCTGGCTAAGGCATACTATACAAGTCCCAAATTTGCGAAGAATATGTCATTCGCGGCAGGAAAAGTCGGCGTAAAAATGGGTGCACGTCAGGCGCTAGGATTTATTTTTGCAGAAATGTGGTTTACAGTAAAAGAAGAGTTTCAAACTCTAAAAGGAGAATTCCAATTTGGAGAATTTTTGGAGACCTTGGGACGAGGCATAAAGAGAGGATTTGAAAGAGCAAAAGAAAAGTATGCAGAGCTGTTTTCCAAATTTTTAGGGGGAACTATTGCAGGAGCATTATCCAGTGTTGTTACAACACTTTGCAACATATTTTTTACAACGTCAAAGAACGTGGTGCGTATTATCCGTCAGTCTTTTGCTTCATTAGTAGAAGCGGCAAAGGTTCTCTTTATCAATCCGGAGAACTATACATTTGGAGAGCGAATGCGGGCTGTTGCAAAAATTATAGCAACGGGAGCAAGTGTTGTGGTTGGTACAGCTGTCAGCGATATGGTTGGAAAAACCGTGATAGTTGGAATTCCGGTTGTGGGAGATTTAGTACAGACTTTCTGCGGTGCCTTTGTGAGCGGAATTATGAGCTGTACTCTTTTATATTTTTTTGATCGTAGCGAGATTTTTAATCGGCTTGTCAGAACTCTTGATAATATTCATACAGTAGAAACCGAAATCGGTTATTTTCGTGAACAGGCGATTTACTTTGAAAAGTATGCAGCGGAGCTGATGAGTTTGGATCTGGATACATTTAAGCGGGAAACGTCTATGTTCAGTAATATTGCGGGCAGCATTGAAGATGCAAAGAGTGAAGAGGAACTGAATGCTGTATTAAAAAAAGCTTTTGATGTAATAGGGATAAAGCTTCCATGGGAAGGATATGAGAGTTTTGATTCTTTTATGCAGGATAAAAGTGCAGTTTTGGTATTTGAATGATGTTTAAGTGTGACCAATGTGGAGCATGTTGCAGACACGTAAATTTGTCGCCGTATTATCAATCATTGGACAGAGGGGATGGGGAATGCAAATATTTGGATGGAAACTTGTGCACAATTTATGAAAAACGTCCTCTCTTATGTCGGGTTGACGAGAGTTATATGGCCTTTTTTAGAAAATCTATGAGTAAAGAGGAATATTATAGATTGAATTATGAGGCATGTAGAAAATTAAAGAAGATTACGAATGAGGAGTAGAATATGCCGTTACCATTAATATTAGGAGTTGGAGCTGCAATAGCAGGTATCACTGGAGTAGGAAGTGGTGTACATGGTGCTGTGAAAATGAAAGAAGCGAAGGATACCATGAAATCTGCGGAGCAGCGCCACCAAGAAAATCAATTGAAATTAGAAAAAAAGTATGAAATTACAAGTCAGTATATGGAAGATTTGGGAAAGCAAGAGTTGGGAATTTTGAGCAGTTTTAACGAGTTTTCTGAATTGTTTGAGAAAATTAAAAATCGACCACAATTTAAGGAGTATGAAAAGGATGATATCAGAATTCCTGAGTACGATAAGGAAGAATTAAAGGAAATTTCTTCGGGAGCCAGTGCAGCTCTTGGAAGTGCAGTTGCAGGGGTGGCAGGCGGTTTTGCGGCATCAGGAGCTGTTACATTGTCTGTAGGAGGTTCTTTAGGAGGTCTTGTTGCAGGTGGAATGGCTGTGCAAAATGCTACACTTGCTGCAATTGGCGGTGGTGCAATTGCCAGCGGAAGCGTAGCGCTCGGGACGGCTGTATTGAGCGCCGCTACATTAGGGGTGGGGTTGTTAGTAGGCGGGGTTGCATTCAGCCTGACGGGATCATCACTCTCAGATAAGGCAGATGAAGCATGGGATCAGATGAAATGTGCGGAAAAGGAAATAAATGGAATATGTTCATACCTCAATGAACTGAGTAGTACTGCAAGAAAATACAATAGTGTATTGGAACGTGTGAATATAGTATATAAGAGATATCTACTTAAACTCAAAAATTTGGTAGTTATACAGGGAAAGACGAATTGGGATGATTTTAGTGATTCTGAAAAACAGGAAACAAAGAATTTGGCGTTACTAGTTGGATTGCTTTATGAGATGTGTAAAACCCCATTAGTACTAAAATCTTCAGATGAAAAAGGAATGAATAAAGTGAATGATATGGAAATTAAAAGAACCATAAATAATGCTGAAATGTTTTTGGAAGAAAGACAACTGTATTAGTAAGCAATACAGAGCGAATTGATAAAAGGCAAGATATACAAGTTAATTTAGAACGGTATGGGAGGGATTAAGAAATGCCATTACCATTGATACTAGGAGTAGGAGCAGCTATA